>ODAI014352382.1_pt1 | contig 17349 bp, 13 predicted proteins | sample 1539321 | NCBI WGS metagenome assembly ODAI01 (sample SAMN02144231, study PRJEB22623) | gut metagenome | biome: sheep rumen | host: Ovis aries | place: New Zealand | reverse complement strand
TCAAGTCAATAGAATTGGATTTTTAGGTTTTATATTTAAAATTTCAAAATTTAAAAATCGCATTTTTTTTTGATTTTTAATAATATATAAAATCAAGATAATGAATAGAAACATTATTTTCATATCTATTTAGTATTTTAATATACTATAATTTGACAATATTTAGTATTTATAAAACTATAATTTTGATATTATTTAGTGAATAGAAACATTATTTTCATTGAAATAATGTAGATTCAAATATTATTCGTACCTTTGCGGCGAAAATCTAAAACGCCATGAAAGAATTGGAAGGCTTGGAAGAAATCATGCGAAGCCATCGCAACAGATTGGCCGCCGTGGGAACAAATTTCCACAGGAACCTCTATTACCACATCGACTGGGACGACCGCCTGATTGGCATCAAGGGGCCGCGCGGCTGCGGCAAGACCACCCTGCTGCTGCAACGCATCAAAGAAAACTTCGGCGACACTGGGCAAGCACTCTATATTTCGTTGGACAACCTTTGGTTCGCCTCAAACAGCCTGATTGACCTCGTGGACTACCACTACACGCACGGTGGAACGCACCTTTTCATCGACGAGGTACATCATCATCCCTATTGGCAAACCCTGCTGAAGAACATCTACGACGACTATCCACAAATGAACGTCGTCTATACAGGCTCGTCGATGCTGAGGATGGACTACAAGCAAGGTGACCTTTCGAGGCGACAGTTAGTGTATCACCTGCCTGGGCTGTCGTTTCGCGAATATCTTGAATTTGAGGGACTTTACCGATGCGAACCGTTGGAATTGGAAGACATTTTGAAAAACCACGTCCGAATTGCCAACGACGTTTGTGCGAAAATCAAGGTGCTGCCCGCATTTGAGAAATATTTGAAGCAAGGCTACTATCCCTTCTACAAGGAAGTGAAAAAAGGCTATGACATGCGATTGCAACAGGTTATCAATCAAGTGATTGAAAACGACTATCCAGCCATTGATGAGGTGTCCATGTCAACCATTCGAAAGACCAAGAAAATGCTGATGCTTTTGGCGGAAAAGGTTCCTCAAACGCCCGTGATGAGCGAACTTTACGCCGAGTTGGACACCGACCGCAACCAAGGCCTGAAAATGATGCACGCTTTGGAGCGCGGCGGCTTGCTCGGGCTGCTCTCAAGCGAGGCAAAAAGTTTCAAAGGGTTGGCGCGCCCCGACAAGATTTTCCTGAACAACCCCAACCTGATGTATGCACTGGTGTCAAAGCCAGAAATCGGGACGGTGAGGGAGACTTTCTTCTTCAACCAACTCAGTCAAACACAAACTGTTACCTTCCCGAAAAAAGGCGACTTCCTCGTGAACAAGACCTACCTCTTCGAGGTGGGGGGCAAAAACAAGAGTTTTGACCAAATCAAGGACTTTGAAAACAGTTTTTTGGCGATGGACGGTATCGAGGTCGGGCATCACAACAGGATTCCGCTTTGGGTGTTTGGGATGATGTATTAATCGAAAAAAGCCTCCCTTACGAGAGGCTTTTTTTTCATTCATCCGTCAAAATCATTCAAACGAAGCAATTGCCTTCTTGATGATTTCGATGGCTTCGCGGAGTTCGGCCTCGGTGATGACCAAGGGCGGAGCGAAGCGGATGATGTGCTGGTGGGTGGGCTTGGCCAACAGGCCGAGGTCACGCATCTTGAGGCACACATCCCAAGCCTCTTTGCCATCCTTGGGTTTGATAATCACGGCGTTGAGCAAGCCCTTACCACGGACTTTCTCAATCATCGGACTCTTAATCTTGCCGATTTCCTCGCGGAAAATCTTACCGAGACGCTCGGCGTTTTCCATCAGGTGTTCGTCCTTGATGACTTGCAGGGCAGCCATCGACACGCGGGCTGCAATCGGGTTGCCGCCGAAGGTGGAGCCATGTTCGCCGGGCTTGATGTTGAGCATGATGTCGTCGTCGGCCAAGACGCACGAAACCGGCACCACGCCGCCACCGAGAGCCTTGCCCAAGATGAGGATGTCGGGGCGCACGCCTTCGTGGTCGCAGGCCAGCATCTTACCCGTGCGGGCGATGCCGCTCTGCACCTCGTCGGCCATGAAGAGCACGTTGTGCTTCTTGCAGATGTCGTAGCACTTCTTCAGGTAACCGTCATCCGGCACATAGACACCAGCCTCACCTTGGATGGGTTCGAGCAGGAACCCGGCGATTTCGTTGCCCTGCTCTTCGAGCACTTTCTCCAGCGCATCGGCATCATTGTAAGGGATGCGGATGAAGCCAGGAGTCATGGGGCCGTAGTTGGCATACGACTCGGGGTCGTTGCTCATGGTGATGATGGTGATGGTGCGTCCGTGGAAGTTGCCTTCGCAGCACACGATCTTCACCTTGTCGTTCGGGATGCCCTTCTTGACGACGCCCCAACGGCGGGCGAGCTTCAGGCCCGTCTCGTCGGCTTCGGCGCCCGAGTTCATGGGCAGCACCTTGTCGTAGCCGAAGTACTCGGTGACGTATTTCTCCCACACGCCGAGCGCGTCGTTATAAAAAGCGCGGCTGCTGAGGGTGAGGCGCTCGGCCTGGTCGGTCATGGCCTTGATGATTTTCGGGTGGCAGTGGCCTTGGTTGACGGCTGAATAGGCCGAAAGGAAGTCGAAATACTCTTTGCCTTCGACGTCCCACACCTTGGCGCCCTTACCTTTGGCGAGGACGACCGGCAGCGGGTGATAGTTGTGGGCCCCGTACTTTTCTTCGAGGTCCATGGCTTCTTGCGATGATTTGATGTTTTCGAGCATTGTAATTTGAGATTTAAGGATTTGAAATTTAAGATTCGTGAATAATAAACGGGTGCAAAGGTAGGGATTTTTTTAACCCTTTTCAATTTTGTCTTCTTTTTTGGCAGATTTCTTTCGTCGAAGAGCCCAATACGTCACTGACAGCAACACCAACAGGAGGAGCGTCAGAATTCCATAGAAAGCCAATCGATAGCGCAGCATCGAGGTTTGACAGGACTTCAGTTCTCGACCTTGGGTCTCATAGTTTTGAAGCAATTCCGATGCTTCGTCCATCAGGATCTGGTTTTGTTCCTGCAAATCGGCGTTTTCCCGTATCAAGGCAGCGTGTTCTTCCTCAAAGCCATCGAGTTCCGATTCCAAATCATCGAACCTGCCCAAATGGGCATAATCCATAAGGAGCAGCTTCCTTACCACAGGTCGCATCAATGAGGAGCCAGAAGCTTTTTCCAATTCAGCATAACGGTGAATATAGTCCAACGACTTGGATGCTTGTCCCATTTGGGCATACATCTTCCCCAGTCCGACGCAAGCCTGCATCTGGCCGTTTGGATAGGCGTTTTTCTCTGCCAAGCGCAAGGCTTCCTCGTAATTGGCAAGGGCTTCTTGAAGCCTGCCCTGGCGTGCCATCACATCTCCCATAAGCACCACGGCCTCCGACTTCTCTTTCTCTATCAATTGGCCACTCTCCCTCATAAGCATCGGCCTTTCGACATAGCCCATCGCCTTCTCAAGGTAAAACATGGCGGAATCGTAATCGATGCAGTCGTTCAGATAAATCTCTCCCAAATTCTTGCATAGACTGAACAAGGCATAGTAATCCCCATAATCTTCAAACCTCGGGAGAATGCGCTTGCACCTGGACATGGATTCGATAGGCTGTCCCCTTTCAGAGGAGATGATTGCCATGTTGTATTCCATTCGCAGCGATATTCTGTCGTCACCAGCGGACTCAAACATGCTATGCGCTTGTTCGTACATTTTGAAAGCCTCATCAAGATTCCCCTTTTTGTACTTGACAATAGCTTCGTTGGAAATGATGTTCGCACACAACAACGTGTCACCCAGCAACATAGCCAATGGCTTGGCTGTTTCATAAACGGCATAAGCCGAGTCAATGTTGCCCATGGTAAGTTCGTAAGTAGCCCAATGCCAAAGCGATTCAAAGGCATTTTTTGCATCTGAAAGCGCATTGAATTGATCATATGACTTTTTCAAATATTCCTTAGCCAAGTCCAAATCGGAGTGATAAGCATATTGTATGCCTGTCACATAGTTGGCCTTTGCCTCCAAGTCCTTAAACCCCAGTACGTTGGCCTCCTTTATGGCCTTCTCGCCCCATGCGATGCAGTCGTCAAACGAAACGTCGTAGAAGTCCCACGTCAGCTCGATCATGGTCAGCACCTTGTCGCGGCCTTCTTGGTTGCGCAACACGTCTTGCAGGCTGTCCACGATGCGGGTTTCCTGCCCGATTCCCGATGCGGCCAAACACACAAAAGCGAATATGTTAATCCATCGTCGCATCTAACTATCAACTCTTAACTCCCAACTATAAAAACATGTTGTAGCGTTGCTCATCAAAGATGGTGGTGCTTTCACCGTGGCCGGGGAAGACGGTGGTGTCGTCAGGCAGGCGGAAAAGGCGTTCCTTGATGCTCGTGCGGAGCGTTTCGTAGTTGCCTCCGGACAGGTCGGTGCGCCCGATGCTGCGGCAGAAGAGCGCGTCGCCTGTGAACACCCAGCCTTCTTGTTCGGCATACAGGCTGATGCTGCCACGGGCGTGGCCGGGCGTGCAAATCACTTCTAACGTACTCTCCCCTATCTTGATGGTTTCGCAGTCAGTCAGGTAGCTGTCGGGCAGGTCGATGCTGACGTCGCCTTGCTGTCGGAAACCGAGCCACACGGCCTGCCGATTGGCTTGGGTGATGTCGGCGACCGCATCGTGGTGAGCCGCCACTGGAACCCCATATTTTTCTTTGACGGCGGCATTGCCGATAATGTGGTCGATGTGGCCGTGCGTGTTGATGGCCATCAAAGGCTTGAGCCGGTGGCTGTCAATGAATCCGCAGAGTTGGTTCGCCTCGCCATCCGTTTGGCAGCCCGGGTCGATGATGACGCATTCCCTTGAGGCTTCGTCGTAGACAACGTAGGTGTTTTCCGCGAAGGGATTGAATACGAAATTTTCGAGTTGGAGCATTTTGGGTGATTTTGCGGGCAAAGATAAGGATTTTTCGGCAACAATCTAAAGAAATTGCCTATCTTTGTCGCTTATTTTGGATTTATGCTGACGAGAAAGACATACACGCTTCTGTTTGCCCTGCTTTTTGCTTTGGCGCCAATGGCCCACGCCCAGTTCTACAACGGCATGAACATGCCCTTCGGGAAGAACCGCGTGCAGTACGGCGACTTCCATTGGTCGTACTACATGAACGACAATTTCGACGTGTATTTCTACCAAGGCGGCAACGACCTCGCCAAATATGCCCAGGCCTACGCCAAAGACCAGATCCCGCGCCTTGAAACCCGCCTCAACAGCCGCTTCGGAAAGAAAATCCAGTTCATCGTGTTCAACAGCAAGGGCGACTTCAAGCAGAGCAACATCAACCTTGAGGAAGAGGAAAACGGCAACACGGGCGGCATCACCAAAATCATCGGCTCGAAGGGGATTCTCTACTTCGACGGCGACTACACCCATTTCGAGGCACAAATCCGCGAGGGCATCGCGAGCCTGCTGTTCAGCCAGGTGATGAACGGCATCTCGATTGGGTCGCAAATCCGAAGTTCATACCGCTACGACATCCCGCAATGGTTCCGCGACGGCCTCGTGGCCTACATCGCCGGCAATTGGGACAGCCACAAGGAAGCCCAACTGCAACGCGGCATCACGTCGGGCAACTACAAGAAAATCAACCATCTGCAAAACAACGACGCACAGATTGCGGGTTACTCATTCTGGAACTTCATCGACGAGAAATACGGTAGCAAGGCGTTTAACGACATCCTCTCCTTGGCCGAAAACACGAGCAACGTGCGCAAGGCACTGCTTTATGTGACAGGCAAGGAATACAAGAAGCTGCTCGATGAGTGGTTCGCGTTCTACAAGGCTCGTTACGAGACACTTATGACCAACCAACCGAAAGACGTGATGCCGCTGAAATACAAGAAATACCGCACTTTCACACAGCCGTGCATTAGTCCCAACGGGAAGCACATCGCCTACGTCAGCAACGACGAAGGCAAAATCCACCTTTGGCTCGAAGACCTGCAAAGCGGCAAACGGCAGCAACTTTTCAGCGCAGGCTACCATTCAGACGAAAACATCGACACCTCGTTTCCGCTCTTGGCATGGCATCCCAACGGCGAAATCCTGTCGTTCATCCTCGAGGAAGAAGGCAAAATCCAGCTTTACAATTTAGACATCAACAGCGGCAAAAAAGCAAGCACTTATCTCTTTGATTTCCAGAAAGTCAGCTCGTTTTCCTACGCCCATAAGAGCCGCAAGATCGTGCTCGCCGCCACACGCATGGGCAAGCCCGGCATTTATGTCTATAACCTGTTTTCCAACACTTTGGAACAAATCACCAACGACTACTGCACCGACCTCGACCCCGTCTTCACCTTCGACGACCGCCAAATCGTGTTCAGCTCGAACCGACAAAACGACACGCTGAAAAACGACGCGGAAATCGGCTTCCAAAACAAACAGTTTGACCTTTACGCCTATAACTATAATGCGGAACGCGGAACGCGGAATGCGGAATTTGGAATGTTGCGGAACCTGACGCAGCAACGCTTCTCGAACAGCATCAGGCCCGAAGCGCTGAAAGACGGCAGCCTGCTCTACCTGAACGACACGAGCGGCTACTACAACCTATACCAAATCCGTTTCGACAGCGCCATCAGCCACATCGACACCATCGTGCACTACCGCTATTTCGGCAAGAAGGAGCAACTTACGGACTATTCCGCCAACATCATCGACTACTCGTACCAGCCCCGCGACCACAAGGCTGCCATGCTGATGGCCGACAAAAACGGCGAGAAATTCTTCATGTCGCCCATCCTTCGCGGCAAGGAAGAAAGCATGGGCCAAATGAACCCCTACGCGCAAAAACGGCTGCTCGCCGAACTGAAGCAGAAGGAGAAAGATACTATTGCCGAGCCTCTGTCGAAACGACGTTTTTCGTCGAGCTACCGTCATCCACGACGCAAACAACAGATTAACAGCACGTTTGGGAGCGATTCGACGGCCATGGTCCAGCAAGAAGCCGCACCTCCGAAGCCGCGAAAGCGCGACACCATCCAACGGCCCAACAACTACTATGTGGAGCTTTTCGCCGACCAGTTGATGAGCCAAATCGACTTTTCGAGTATGAACTACAGCTACCAGCCTTTCACGGGTGGCTTGGCTCCGATTTACCTCAATTCGGGCTTCAATGTGTTCCTCGGCACGACCATGAAAGACCTCATGGAAGACTACAAAATCGAACTCGGAGTGAAACTCAACACCAGCCTCGTGAACAACGAATATATGCTGCGTTTCAGCGACTTCAGCAAGCGTTTGGACAAGTCGATCACGCTCCACCGCTACGTTACCGACAACGCGTCGCGCTATTATTACCGCACCTTCACCAACGAGGCGTTCTACACGTTGAGTTATCCTTTCAGCGAAATACTAAGTTTAAGAGGAACAGCTATTTACAGAAACGACCATCGCGTGAATTTGGCCATCGACGACTACAGCCTCGCCGACCCCGACACCTATGAAAACTGGGGCGGACTGCGCGGCGAACTCGTTTACGACAACTCTAAGAAAATCGGGACCAACCTGCGCGTTGGCGCACGCGGGAAAATCTTCGCCGAGTACCATCAGAAAATCGCGAAGGAAACCAGAAACATGGTCGTGGCAGGTTTCGACTTTCGCCATTACACCCGCGTCAGCCGCAACTTCATCTGGGCCAACCGCATTGCGGGCAGCACTTCTTTCGGACAGCAAAAACTCATCTATTACATGGGCGGTGTCGATAATTGGATTCTTGCCTCTTTCGACCCCGGCACGCCCATCGATTATGAGCAAAACTACGCCTACCAGACCCTTGCGACCAATATGCGTGGCTTCGCGCAAAACATCCGCAACGGCAACAATTTCGTCGTCCTCAACAGCGAACTGCGCTTCCCCGTGTTCAGCTATTTCGCCAACCGGCCAATCAACTACAATTTCATCAAGGACTTCCAAATCGTGGCTTTCGGCGACCTTGGCACCGCTTGGACGGGTTGGAATCCTTACAACCCGAGCAACTCACTCTACACCTCGCACATCCATGATGGCAACCTCAACATCAGTGTCACGGAGATGAAAGAGCCTTTGGTGGGCGGCATAGGTGTGGGACTGCGCACCACCCTGTTCGGCTACTTCATCAGAGGCGACGTGGCTTGGGGAATCGAGGACGGGCACATAAACAAGAAACCAAGGTTTTACATCTCGTTCAACCTTGATTTCTAAATGTTTACGAATATCGAAAAGGATCAGATAATCAGCATGGCATCACCATAGGTGAAGAAGCGATACTTCTCTGCGACAGCTTCCTTATAGGCCTTCATCAGCACATCGTAGCCGGCAAAGGCAGCCACCTCCATCATCATCGACGACTTGGGCAGGTGGAAGTTGGTGATCATGCGATTGGCAACCGAGAAGTTGTAGGGCGGGAAAATGAACTTGTTGGTCCAGCCTTTGAACGGTTTGATTTTCCCACCGATGGTCATGGCTGTTTCCAAGGCTTTCAACGAGGTGGTTCCAACGGCAAACACGTTGTTGCGTCGAGCGTTGGCCTCATTGACCAAGTTGGCGCATTCCTCATCGATGAGCATCTCCTCGGAGTCGGGTTTGTGTTTGGTGAGGTCTTCCACCTCGATGTCGCGGAAGTTGCCCATGCCCGGATGAAGGGTGAGTTCGGCGAAAGTGCCGCCAAGCAGCTCGATGCGTTTCATCAGTATTTTGCTGAAGTGCATTCCTGCGGTGGGGGCCGAAACCGCGCCTTCCACCTTGGCGTAGATGGTTTGGAAATTCTCGGCATCTTCGGGCTCCTCGTCGCGGTTCAGTTCCCTCGGAATGGGGGTGTGGCCCAACGATGCCAGGGTTTTCTTGAACTCGTCGTAAGTGCCGTCATAAAGGAACCGCAGCGTGCGGCCGCGCGAAGTGGTGTTGTCGATAACCTCCGAAACCAGCTCGTCGCCTTCGCCAAAGTAAAGCTTGTTGCCTATGCGGATTTTGCGTGCCGGGTCGACGAGCACATCCCAAAGGCGGCTTTCAGGGTCAAGCTCGCGGAGCAGCAGCACCTCGATCTTGGCACCGGTTTTTTCCTTTTCGCCATAGAGTTTGGCGGGAAACACCTTGGTGTTGTTGATGACGAATACGTCGCCGTCGGTTACGTAGTCCACCAAATCCTTGAAGATGCGGTGCTCGATTTTTCCGGTTTTACGGTCCACAACCATCAGTCGAGCTTCGTCGCGGTTTTGCGTAGGCTGAAGCGCAATCAGTTCGCTAGGCAGGTTGAATTTGAACTGTGAGAGTTTCATTGTATGATGTTGTTTTTGTTGATCTTCACTCCAATAGAAATTACAAAGATACGACAAAAACGGAATTTTGTCAAGTAAAAATTTATAACCAAATGAATTTCAATAAGATATTTTTCAAACTCATTTGGATTTGTAATAGACATTGGCTTGGAAGCGAGTCTGGAATTGGCAATAGTGGTTTCTGGTTCGGAGGCCATGAAAACTTTTTTCAAATAATGCCTATAATCCTTGTGGAATTGAAAAACCAGCATTATCTTTGCCCCGAATAAACAAACATAAAAATACAAAACCATGAAAAGACTGCTTAATACAACGAAATCCGCGTTATTCCTCCTTCTGCTGCTGGCAGTGGCGGGCGTGGCGAAGGCGCAACAATGGGAGGAACTCCACAGGGGAGTTACTGAAGACCTTTATGATGTCTGCTGCATTGACACGAGCAATGTGCTTGCGTGCGGTTCAAATGGTATGATTGTCAAAACGACGGATGGAGGCCAAACATGGGAACAAAAAAACAGTAACTCTGGAGCAAGCCTCTTTTTGCTGAAGTTTGCCAATGAAAATGTCGGCTTTGCCTGTGGTGATGAGACCCTTCTAAAAACCACCGATGGCGGTGAAAGCTGGATTATTGTGGAAACCAATCCAGAAATGGGTTTCCATTATGGTTATAGCTATTTGAGCCAGCCCAATTTGTTTTTGGTGGATGCTGATACCCTTTATGTTACAGATAGTTACAATAATTTGTGGAAAAGCATCGACTGCGGAGAAAGTTTTGAAAAAGCACTTGACTTGCAAGGCACTTTGGAAGATTTCTACAAGTTCGACCTGTATTTCGAAGATAATGTTGGGTATTTGGTTGGGTATTCGGATTGGATTTGGCTCTTTTCATCAAGTCTAACGTTTTTCAAGACCTTGGACTACGGAAAAACATGGGAAGCCATTGAGTTCACGGAATGCGGAAGCATGTTGTCTGCTGCCCATTTTATGGACAAAGACCACATCAGGCTTTACGGCTATTTCGAGACGACCCCTGACGAATACTATGGCGTATTGGAAACAACGGACGGGATGGGTGGCTATTCCCTGCTCATGCCTGTAGAATCAGGGGCGGGTTTTCCAGACCCTTGGGGACGTGGTGAGTTTATGGCTTTTTCTTCGGAAAACGTTGGTTGTTTGGTTTATAGCCTGACCACCGTAAAAGAACAATCCGACATCCAAAGCTTTGCATTGCTCACACAGGACAACGGTGAAACATGGATTTCGACAACTGACGGCATCAATTGTGGGAACTACCTTTATGCCGTGGATTGTGCAGATACCATGTTTTATATCGCGGCGAGCAATGGATATGTTTACAAGGCTGGATTTGCTGATGTGATTAATGGTTTGGAGGAAATGGAGAACCCTATAAAGATTTACCCTAATCCATCAGCGGAGACGATATTTGTCTCTTTGGCAGCAGACTTCAACGCTGGAGACCTTGACTTGTTCGGTATTGACTTGTCCACTCTCTCAGGACAAATCATAATACAAAAAGACTTCCGTGGCAACAGTACCATGGTGGATATAACAAACTTGCCTTCGGGAATATACTTATTGTGCGTTAAGAGCGAAAAACAGCGTTTTGTGAAAAGAATTGTAAAACAATAAAACCGTGTTACTATGAAAAACTTTTATGCCGACCGCGACATCATAGCGACCTACGTGGACAGCGGTCGACTACACTCTTCCTGGAGACGCCACGAAAGCAACGGTTACCATCACCAATGCCCTTGGTGTGACGGTTTTTTCTTCTGAACTGAATGGCCACCAAGGACAAAAAGTGTTAGATTTGCGCCATCTTTCCGACGGCGTATATGTATATACCGTGCAATGCGGCGAGTTTGTGCAAACTGGGAAACTGGTGATTACAAAATGAATTTGAGCTGAAACAGCATTGAACGAGAGAGGTTTACGCTGTATTTTCCGTATGCATCTTCTTCCACTCCATAAACTCGTCCCCCGTGTCGATGATACGCTGTTTCAGTTTTTCGAGAGGCCAGGCATCTTCCACGCGGAAGTCGCCGATGCGGGTGCGTCTTAATGATTTCAGGCAGGCTCCGTTGCCCAAGGCCTTGCCGAAGTCGTGGGCGAGGCTGCGGATGTAGGTGCCTTTGCTGCAAGTGACTTCAAAGTCGAGTTCGGGGAAGCGGTCGAGGCTGATTTTGAAGTCGTCGATGTGGATGTCGCGGGCTTTCAGCTCGATTTCCTCATCGGATCGGGCATAGTCGAAGGCGCGTTTCCCCTTGATTTTGATGGCGGAATACTTGGGCGGATATTGCTTGATGTCGCCGACGAACCGCACTCGGGCGGCTTCAATCTGCTCCGGAGTGATGCCTTCGGTGGGAAAGAAGGCGTTAGGTTCGCTCTCGAGGTCGAAAGTCGGGGTGGTTTGCCCAAGCAGAATCGTTCCAGTATAGGTCTTCACCTGCGCTTGGTAGGTGTCGATTTGCTTGGTCATGCGGCCTGTGCAAAGGATGAGCAGCCCCGTGGCCAAAGGATCTAATGTTCCCGCATGGCCTACTTTCAGCTTGCGGATGCCATAGAAACGCTTGATGACGGCACGGATGAAATTGACTGTGTCGAACGACGTCCAGTCCAAGGGCTTGTCGATGAGGATGACTTCGCCGCTTTCAAAGTCGAACAGCCCCGCGTCCCGAAGTCCCGAAGTCCCGGAGTCCATCATAACACGTAGGGCAGGACAATGGCCAGCAGGCCGACGATGGCGCAATAGACCGCAAACCACACCAGCTTGCCCCGTTTCACGATGTTGATCATCCACTTGCAGGCGAAGCAGCCCGAGATGAAGGCAGCGAGGAAGCCCACGATGGCCGCCACGGGCGAAATGCCGCTCATGGCCTCGCTGAAACCCACCTCGAAAATGTCTTTCACATCAAGCAAAGCCTCACCCAAAATGGGTGGAATGACCATCAGGAATGAAAACTGAGCCAATTTTTCCTTTTTGTTGCCAAGCAGCAAACCCGTGGCAATCGTCGAGCCTGAGCGCGACAAGCCAGGCATAACGGCGCAGGCTTGGGCGATACCGATGATGAAGGCATGAACAGGACTGATGTTCTCTTTTTGCCTCGGTTTGGCAAAGTAGGAAAAGGCTAATAACGAGGCCGTTACCAAAAGCATGATACCCACGATGAGGAGTCCTGAGCCAAAGACTTCCTCCACCTTGTCCTTGAGCAGAAAACCCACCAAGGCCACGGGAATCATCGAGATGAGAATGTTGATGGCGTATTTTGTGCCGTTGTTGAGGTCGCGATAGCTGCGCCATGACTGACGGGCAAACAAGTCCTTGAAAATCCACACGATTTCCTTCCAAAGGATGACCAAGGTGCTGAACACGGTAGCCACATGGAGCATAACGGTGAAAGTGAGGTTCGATGCCCCGTCGTCTAATCCGAAAAGGGCTTGCCCGATGGCCAAATGCCCGCTGCTGCTGACGGGAAGGTATTCCGTCAGACCTTGGATGATACCGAGTATTAATGCTTGTAACCAGTCCATAATGTGTTGTTTTTAGAACAAAACTCCCAAAACCGAAAAAACCATTTGTTGTTTGTGCGGCCTTCACAACCGTGTGGCCGCCGGAAAGCAGCCGGTTGGCGTGCTTTCCCCCGATAGTTCATTGGGTTTTGACAGTTTTGCTGGTTTTGTCACTATTTCTTTCTCCAAAATATGGCCACGATTTCCACCACAAACCCTGCCAGAACCAGAATCGGGGCGAGTGTGAGCCGTTGGAAGTTGAACATTTTTTCGTTGAACACGTCGGGGTCGGTGGAGCCGCCGCCAATCATCAGGATGAAGCCCAAGGCAATGAGGGCGATGCCGATGAGCACGATGATGTAGTTTTGCTTTCCGAAAGGCATAACGTTTTGGTTGTCGTTGCTTTCCGTAATTTGTGGTTTGGTTTCTTTTGCCATATTGGTGAGTTTAATTCAAGATTTCAAATTTCAAGATTTCAGGTTTGCGTTCTCAGGAATAAAGTCGGTCTATGTCGGCACGGAGGTATTTGCGCAGGGAGAAACGAGTGGAAAGTCCGCCGAGCAAAATACCCAAGACGACGATGCCTACAAAAATGCAGATAACTATCCGATAGTCCTGAACGAAGGACAACTCTGGTATTCGTTTGGTGAGTCCGTAAAGCATGAGGGCGAGCAGCAAGTCGGCAAGCAAAGCCCCGAAGAAGCCTTGCGATATGCCGCTGCGGATGAAAGGCCGGCGGATGAAGGCCGGCGTGGCACCCACAAGCTGCATACTGCGCACGAGGAAGCGATTGGCATATATACGCAGTCGTATTGTATTACGAATCAGCGTGATGGCGATAATGAGCAGGATAATGCTGATGCCTATCAGTACCATGCCGATGCGATTGACGTTTTGGTTGATTAAATCGACCAAGGATTTTTGGTAGTAAATTTCCTTAATATCCTTGTTCTTAAGCAGTTGCTGCTCGATGACATTGAGGCTGTCGGGGTTGGCGTATTCGGCATTGAAGCGCACGTCTATGGAAGGCAGCAGCGGATTTTCCTCGTTGCCGAGCCATTGCAGGAAGTCTTCGCCGAGGTCGTCGCTCAGGCGGCGGATGGCCTCCTCCTTGGTGATGTATTCGGTGGATTTCACGGCGGGCAGGGCATCAAGCTCTTTTTGCAGCTGCAAAATCTTGGCTTCCTTCACGTTGCTGTTCATCACAATCTCGAATCCGATGTTTTCCCTGATGTGGTTGGACAGGCTTTGGGCATGCATCATGAGCAGGGCAAACACGCCTAAGAGAAAGAGTACCAAGGTGATACTCATCAGCGACATGAAATAGGAACCTGCCACGCGGCGACGACTTGAACTCTTTTCTGACATCCTTTTTCTTTTGAAACGGCAAAGATAAGGGAAATATTTCAAAAGCCGCTGAAGTGGAGGCGAAAACGATAAATTTTGTTTCTGTGACGCGCTTTGCGTCCTATTTTTCTTTCACCCACTTCCCCATTTCCGCAAGGGTCGTTGAGCCTGTGGTCCCTGATTTTTACAGATGGCGGTGGTTTTTCACTCAAAAAAGGCATCGCAGGTCACTTGACGAGGCAAACGGCGACTGTACATGTTGTTTTTCAGGCCGAATGGGGTAATATAGACGGGGACGAGTGTCTTTCTGGTTCCCGTCACCTTGCGGAAGACGTTCATGCGCTGCTGCATATAGGCATCATAGTCCTTGGTGATTTCGTATTCGCCTTGGGCGTATTTCATTTCGCAAAGGTTGATGGTCTTGTCGCTGCGATCGATGAGCAGGTCGATTTGGGCACCTTTTTTCAAGTCTTCGTCGGCATCCTCCGATTCGAGGACGGCTTTCGTGGGACGGTAAATCCAAGAGCAAGGTGTGCTCAGCATCCCGTCGATCCCCAGATCCTTCACAATCTGTTCGACATGGTTGAGGCATAGGATTTCAAACGCATAGCCGCACCAATTGGAATACTTAGGTGTCAATTGCAGTTTTGGCCAGTAATTTGTCGGGAAACCTGTCCGACCGTCGAGAAAGCGGAAATGGAACAGCGTAAAGGGGTCAATCAGCTGATACATTGTGTCTTTCTTGGTTTTACCGAAAGGGACGAAACTGCGGATGAACTCACATTCCTCGAGTTCGCGGAGTTGGGTGCTGAGGTTGCCGTTGTTGGCAGCCTGAAGTTCCTCCATGATTCCGGAGCGCGTCATGCCGGAGCCTTTTTTCGCAAGGGCGGTCACGATGGCAATGTGTTTTTCGGCGCGTTTGAAAAGCGATTTGTAGATTTTCCCGAACTCCCCTTTCAGTTCGGCATTGCGGCGGAAAAAGAGCGCTTCGATGTTTTGGCTGACGCTTTTATCTGTCTCAAAAAGAGACAAATAATAGGCCACACCGCCTATCGCCATGTAACATTCCATGATTTCGGGACGCTCGTAGGGAAAGTTCCGCGCTTGGAAATAAAGCTCGGTTTCGTGAAGCGTGAAAGGCATCAAGTTGATTTGGTGTGTAACGCGGTTGTGCAGTCCCCCTCGCGCATTGATGACGTGGCTGAGCATCCACGAGGTGGCCGACCCACACACGATAAGCTTGATGTCGTTTCGGTAATAGGCCCAACTGTTCCAGAAGTATTCCAAAGCGTCCACGAAGTGCGAGCCTGTGGAATCGAGCCAAGGCAACTCGTCGAAAAACAGGATTTTAGGCTCATCCGCGCCAAGACGTTCAATGTGTTGGCTCAGCATCCTGAAAGCCTCTGTCCAATCGGTGGGAAGGTCGGTTTCTGCACCGAAATCCGAAAGGGCATATTGGAAGTTGCTGAGTTGTTCCTTGGTGTCGGCCTTCTCCTTGCCGGTCATACGAAAGGCGAATCGTCCCTCAAACATTTCCTTGACAAGGAAGGTCTTCCCAATGCGACGACGGCCATAGATGGCGATGAATTCCGACCGTGGACTTCCGATGTAACTGTTGAGCAGGCGTTTTTCCTCTTCGCGCCCGATGACATTTGTTTCCATTTCGTCTGATTTTTGGCGCAAAGTTACAAAAAATCCTAGATTACGCCAGAAAACAGACATAAATTTTGGCGCAATCTGGTAAAAAATCCGAGATTGCGCCAAAAATAATAGTGTTTTTACTGATAATCAAAATGTTATATTATTTAGATTTTATCCACTTCTACGCCTGCATCGTGACTGCTCTATGGTTTATCTCTTCACCGCCACGCGGTTCGTATAGCATTTCCCGTCCGCATCCGCGATGCGCAGCAGATAAACCCCTTCCATCAAGTCGCTGACATTGATTTCGTTAGCGTTTTGTACGGTTTTCACCAATTGGCCAAGGGCGTTGTACACCTCCACTTCGGTAGCCTCAACGCCTTCTATCGTCACCTTTTCCTTTGCCGGATTAGGGAAAATGAATATTTCAGAATCTTTGGTTTCCTCAACAGCCGTATAGGTACAAAAACCGTATTCAGGATTTTCCCAAATGAGTTCCCCGTTTTGATGGAAGCATAGTAGGCAATGCCACCCATCAACAACATTGAAGTATCCCGTCCAAAGCAATCCGTAATCGCTGCCCATGCCTTCTATCCAGGTTTCCTTGGCGCGTGGTCTTCCCAAATTATCATATTCCAATCCAAACCAAAACTTTCTCCTGTCAACATCGCCAATCTGTACCATGCTAATGGAATCAAGAATCATTTCCTCAGCGAAATCCCCAATTCTCAAAGTATCGCCAACACTGGCAGTGAAGTCATAGAGTAATGTCTCTGGATGAGCAATTGAATACCGTTTCCATACCTTTCCGTCCTCTTCTCTAAGTAATGTGTAAAAGATAGGGTAACTATCATTCACAGTGCCCATGATTTTCATATATCGAACATTTCCTATGAGCGTGTCCCCTGAACACCAATTGACATAGTTGTTAATTTGCCAAACGGCGGTCTCGAAGGTATGCCATTCATTTCCTTTCTGGGCGATAGGTAAATACTCTTGCGCTTGCATCGTCACCCCTCCCGCCATCAGCAGGAGCGCAAGCAGGGGGTAAAGTCTTGTTGCTTTCATTGTACTATTGTTTTGATTTGTTATTCTTTTATCCATTTTCCCGTTTCCGCTTCCTTACCGTTTGAAACCACCTTCCAAACATAAGTCCCCTCACTCCAATTCGTCGTATTGATGGCGGTGACATTCTCCATAATCTCTTGCCCATAAACCATCCTCCCATTCATATCATACACCTCCACCCAAGCATCCTTCAACCCCGTCCTGATATTCAGCACACCCTTTCCCGGATTGGGATAAACCGCAAAGGGCCCTGAGCCTGTCGAAGGGCCGTCCTCCTCCACACCGTGTACCTCTGAATAAATCGCGTCGCAGTCCTCGTCGCCGGGTTTGAACACCAATTCGCCTTCGTTCCAATAGCAGCGCATACCTTCCACGCGGATGCCGTCGCCGTTGTCCATCAGCCTTTCGGGGAAGAAACTCG
>ODAI013145844.1_pt1 | contig 17349 bp, 21 predicted proteins | sample 1539321 | NCBI WGS metagenome assembly ODAI01 (sample SAMN02144231, study PRJEB22623) | gut metagenome | biome: sheep rumen | host: Ovis aries | place: New Zealand | reverse complement strand
GCAGGAGCAATATTACCACGACCATCTTTCATGTGACTATGCACTTCATCTGGTGAATTTATATCAACTGCAGAGAATGTACGGCAGCCCATAGTGCTAGGATATGTTCTTGGATCTTTTTCATTATATCCAGCATCGCCTGACCAATCACAATTTACATAATTAGGATAAAGTCTTTTTGAAGTGCATTCTATTGCTAATTTGAACAAATCATGATTAGGAGTACCTTCTTTATCGTTTACACCTTTTTTATACTGAAAAATTTGGCAAGGAAATATAGATGTTTGACCATTGCCGACACCTTTAATAGTAGACTTCAATATAGCTTCTGTAAACATACGACCTTCTGGTAAAGTACAAGTACCATAGTTTATGGAACTAAATGGAAGCTGATTACCCGCTCTACTTTGAAGACTATTTAAGTTGTGTAATAATCCTTCACAGCCTTGTTCAAGTTCTTTTTTAGTCATGCATAAAGCATATTGATACGCTTTTTTATATTTCTTGTATAATTTATCTGCGATAGATATGTCTATTATTTTTTTATTTTTAATTTTTTCTATATATTTATCAATGCTCGTAAATAAAGGTTTTTCAACATACTTTAACCCGTCTTTGAAATGCTTAAAGAAAGATTTACGAATATATGGTACTAGTGTCCAATCTACATGTGTACCGGCTACTCCTCCAAACTGTTGTAATGATTGTAATTGGAACAATACAGCAATAAGTTGTAAAGCAGTATTAACTGAACCAGCAGGTCTAATAAACACTTGTCTTGTTTTGAAACCATTAGCAAGTAGTTCATCGAGTGGTACAGAAAGGCAATTATGGAGTCCTAATACATAGCTATCTAAGTCATGGATATAAATTCTATTATTGATATGGTTCTTAGCATACTTTGGAGATATATAATAATCCAGAGCCATTTTTTTGAGAAGTGCTGAATCAGCTTCACCTTTTCTACCACCAAATGAATGTTCATCAAGATTTGCATTTTGATTTTGAACGTTAGAAGCGTCGAGCTTTTCCTTGATTTCCTTCATAATTTCAAGTTTTCTAAAACGCTCTTTATTTCTATCCTCAGCATACTTAATGTATTCAGCTGCGACTTCATAACAGTTTTTATTCATGAGAGAGTTTTGAACAACGGTAAGAAGTTCTTCTGCTTCGATAGTTTCTTTATCTTTAAGCTTATTTTCGATAAGTTCAAGTACTTTTTCAAGTTTTTCATCCGAGATTTGAAATTCTTTTTCAAGAGAATTACTAGCGTCTTTAATTCCACGTTTGATCTTTTCGATATTAAAATTAGCTTTTCTTCCATCTCGTTTGATAACTTCCATTTTCTTTTCCTTATCTTTGCTATTTTTCTATATATTAGAGGTTAAAAAATCCTTTATCAAAAACAATAACTGTTAATGATTCAACTAAAACATACCAGTGTATAATCTAACTTAATAGTATACACACTGGCTAAATTAGATTATTTCTCGATTAGATATTTAGAATATTTTTCTATTTCACTAGTACGTATCTTAATTTGTCTGTTTCCTTTATAAGATAATACTAAATCGCGATTCTTTTCAGGTATTTTGTCATCGATAGGATGATCAGTTTTAAGTGATTGCACAATCTTTGCCCAATTAATCTTACCTTGATACTGCCTATAAATACCTTCTGCAATATTTGTCATAATTTCTTCTATTCTCCACTTCTTTACAAGCTTTCTGTCTTTAAGATTTTCTCTCTTGTATTCAGACGAAGCAGAAATAGATTTAAACATATCTTTTTCTCTACGATTAGCCTTTTTAATCTTTTTCGATACAGATGTAAGTGGTTTTAATCCGCGTTGTGTTCTTGATGTATAAGTTTTTGATACATGTGCCATTTTAAACTCCTTTTTTCTTTATTAAATTATTCTAATCGTATTCATTGTGTATAAAGATAGAACTAAATACGGTATAGATGGTTATTAAAAAATACAAAATATAGTAAAACTTTATTTTTATTTAAATAATTCTCATAAGCCATTTTAATCAAGAAAATCTGTTTCTGAAGTAAATGGTACAGGTTTATGAGTGTTGATTTTACTATCTTTTTTGATGTCTTCTTTAGCTGCGATAAAAGCTCCTTCTAATTTAGTTTTGTTTATTTTCTTTTTGAGCTTATTGATAGCCTTTTGTTGTGCTTCTGACATTTCTATAGCTAATTTTTCTATGACTTTTTTAGGTTTTTTCGTAGTCACTTTCTTTTTAACTGCCTCTTTGACTACTTCAATTGCTTTTTCTATAGGAATGAATTCTTCTTTTTTAGGAATTGTCGTGTTTTGACGTAATTTAGCTTTTGATTTTACTAGCTTTTTTGACCTTTTAGTGCTTTTCACATTGTTTTCTTTTTTAGTTGCTTCTTCATATTCTTCCATAGCTTTTTTGAGAGCTGTATTGACTTTAGGTTTCTTTATCGAATGTTTTGCCGATTTTACAGAAGTCTTTTTAGATAAAATTTGCTTTGTAGCTGTATCTTTTATTTTCTTAGTCTTTTTCACTGCAGCTTTTGGCCTTAACTTAACTTCTTTTTTCTTTTTTGTAGGCTTAGAAGTATTTCCAGATAGAGTTGGATCAGAATCTGTAGGTTCAGTATTTTCTTTTTTGTTTTTACGAGTATTTACAGCCAAAACGATAGCTATTTGCAAGTAATCTGTACCTACAATTACCAATAATATAATAATAGACAAAGCATTTTGTAAGCCATTATAACTACCACAATCCATCCTACTTATTTCACAAACAGATGTTAATATAGCCGCTAAATCACTTTGATTTTTTGAAATCTCTTTTGTAGTCGTTTCTACTTTATCTAGACTTTCATCTGCCTTGTTTATAGCTTCTTTATATGCTTTAGAAGCTTTATTATCTAACCATCTTTTTGTGTTATTACATTTATTTTCGGCTTGATCGATTTCTTCTTGTGTTTCTTTAGTTTGTGCTCGTTTTAAACAGTTTGTATAATCTGTTTTATTCCAACTAAGAGCTTCTTCATATTCTTTTTTGGCTACTGTAGTCATATCAGAAGTACGAGTTTGTTTAACAAGTGCATTTGCAGCCGCTTTATTATATGTAGCAGCATTTAACATAGCTTGCCTAGTAGCCGGTGATATCATATTACTTAATTGTGAAAATATACCAACTGCACTATATCCAAAAAGAAGTGCTAAAATAACAGTAATTATATATTTAATTTTACGTAAATTTTTCCATTCATCTGTTAAAAAATTAAATAACAAAAATCTTCCTAAATCAATACACATAAAAATTAAAAAGATGATTATTCCACCTTTTTCAAAAAGATCAGACATTCCTAAAGCGGTCATTATTGCACTAAACAATGATAGAATAAATGCAGTAAATGTCATCAAATGATATTTATTTATAGATAATTTCATTCTTTAAAGCCTTATTTTATTAGATTTTTATTAGAACTTTGTTACTCAAATCGTATAATACACGTAATAGGTTTAAAATCTTTAAGTGTATGAAAAGTCGCACCTTTATGTGTATATAACTTTAGGCGTGTATATTTTCTGTTTGGAAACTTCTTATATACTCTTTTTATATAAACATTAACTGTGTTAGGCGAAGCTTCTGTAAAAAGTTCTTCGCCTATAATCATTTTTTCTAATTTAGTCATTAAACTTGTATTACTACGTTTTCTTCCCATTTTAATATATCACAATGTAAGGATTATATTATCTGTTTCAATAAAGTAAAACAATTTAAAAAAGATTTTAAAACTTTGTCGAAGGAATTGAAAGTTTTGTAAAATACTTTTTTTCATCTTCTGATAATTTATCATATTCGTCTTTAGTGATTGTGCCATAAGTATCACTTTTAGTACCAAAATACCAAGCTTTGTTTCTAGGATCATTTGGATCATATGGAGGAACAGATATAGGCGAAACTATCGGTGGAAATACTGTAGTTGGTGAAGAAGATTTCATAAGATCAATATCAGCTTCAAGTAATGCTATTTGTCTCTTTAACTCTTCTATCTCTTTTTGTTGAGCTTTTGATCTTGCATACCAATCAATGGACTTTATTTGTTCTACATGTTCTTTAGCTTCTTTATATGTATCAAAGATTTCACCATCTTCTGTTTTATATTTTTCTATTTTTTGAATATTATAGTCATCTTTTAAATTTTTTACCATGCTAAACTCCTCTATCTTGTTATACTTTTTTCATATAATTCTACAAATGCTTTTGAACGTGGAATATACTTTTGTTCCTGGTTACATATCCAACAAGGACTTTTATTACTCCAATTATATGAAGCACATTTTCCATTCAGAAAATTAGGACATTTATGTAAAAATTGCATTTCTTTTGGTAACCTTGCTATTTTTTCTTCTTCAGTTAACTGTTGGTAATCATATATATTCACTTTGCTAACTCCAATTTTACTTTTTTAGTTAAACTTCTAAATTTTTCAACATTTTCTTCTTCAATGAAATACCAAGAACATGTTAACTCTTCTCTTGTTGTATATACTATATTATCTTTTATAGTTATTTCACTAAATTTTTCTGTATTCATATACGGCAATAGTTCAGCAGAAAAACTGAAAGGATAAGTTTCGTCTATAATCTCATCAGAATAATATGGGTCTTGTTTAATATTTTCTAGGTATAAATTATGCAGAGCTGTCATTTGTTCTCTATTACCCTCTAAAACAATTGTTGTCATAATACCATCATATCCAAAATATTCATCAATTTTCTTAGGAAATTTTTGATGTAAATATGAAACAAATTGTGTTCCAGCATGACAAGCCTGTGCCATAGCTTTTCCTGGATTTAATGAATCCAAATCATTTCTCATAACTATATAAAATACTGATGACATAAAATATCTCCTAAAAAGTTATAAAAAATTTATCAATGATAGTATATATTAGGAAAAGCATCCAACCTACTATCGCAAAAACATTTACACCAAAAAATGCTGACAAATAAGTAATGATTATAAAAATCGTCGAAATTTTATCCATAATTTTATTTTTATCATGATTATACTTATTGCCTAACCAATTAAGTGATTTTTGTAACAAAAAGAGTGATAAGAAAAATGCGAATGCACATCCCCACATAAAGAAACCAAATTTATATGTGTTGTACCAAATCATTTTATTCGTTCCAATCTCCTACAATATCGAAATCAGCATTACCATTTATTCTTAAAATAGTTAATACTTTACCGTCTTTGATATTCCATCTTATTATATTAGTATCATCTTCTACTACTCCAACACACTCATTAACGAAATCTTTTGTATATCCATCTTCAGTATATTCACAATCACCCTTTTTCCATACAAAAGAAATAAATGCTCTTTTACCATTTCTAGTTTTATATACTCCAGGTTTAGATATCTGATAACCATTTGCTAAAAATTTGATGTCAGAAGAATCCAATTTCTTTTTTATAATATCCCTAAAGTTATTACTATTATATTCTTCTTTAGTTAATTTTATATCTACAAAATTTGGGTCAGATACAACTAGATTATCTACAACCCTTATAAAAACAGTATCTTCCATATACCATGTTTTACTATAAAATAATTTTAAGTGAACATTGTTAATTTCCTCATTAACAATTTCTTTGTCTCTTGCTAGTAGTTTATCATAAGATTTTAATATCTCAAACGATGATAATTCTTGTGATATTACTGGAACGGTTACTGTATTAGGTCTTTGCATTTTTATTCCTCACTTTCTATTGCATCTATAATTTTTAACATTTTTTCATAAGATACATTTTCTTTATAAGATATACTTGTAAAAAATATTTTACCATCTTTTGAAAAAGCAGGACTAAAAACAATAATATCTTCGCCGTTAGCAAATTTCCCTTTTATTATTCTTTTCCAAACAGCCTGACTTCCTCCCATATGTGTATATTCTTTATATCCATATTTTTCTGACTCTTTTACAAATTCTTCCCAAGTCATTGTTCACCTCTTATTTTCCACAACATGTATAAACTAAAGTTAAAGCATTATCTTTTATAGTAACATCTTTAGGTAAAACTAAATTATCTGTCCTAAATTTCTTTTTAGCTATTATATGATATCCATTTACAGTTTCAAGTGTCGCTAACCAATTTTCACCGCATAAGTTATAAATTGAATTTTTCACAGTAACGTCTTTGGTATCAATATCAAATAGCCACTTCTTATCATCTTTGCAAGAAGATTCTGCTTCAGAAGTTGCTGATGACGTTAATTTCCCAATCAATCTTGTAGAAAGATTATCTTGATTACCTAAAACTAATTGAGCAAGATAATCGTTACACTTTTTAGTTATGTTAACTAAAGTTTTTCTAATATCTTTTCTGTCAGTTGTTACATATAATCTTCCACCAACGAAATTTGTCAATTTAATCATATCTGGAAGATACATATCCAACTCTTCTTTAGATGATATTAAATAGTTTTTAACAATAATTTCTCGCCTATCATAATTAGAAGATAGAGTATTTTTATTATCTTTCTTTCTAATGATAATAGCAAATTTATAATAGGTATCTTTTTGAAAGAAAAGAAATCTATCTAATAAACGAGTATTGTTGACATATTGTTTTACCATTTAAGTTTATCCGTTTTTATTATTGTTGGATTAATCTCCAAATTAATCAAATTCAATTTCTTTATATTCAATTTTAATTGTATATTGTGAAAGTTCACAAGTTAAATCTTTTGCTTCTTGTTCTTCATAAAGACGGCCAGATTCTACAATAGAATGAATCTTCTTTTCAATAAAATCATTATTCATATAACTATAAAACTTTTTAATATCATCATCAATTAAATGCTCTGCTTCTAAGATAACACTACAATGAGTATAAAGGTCTTCAATTGGTGTAACATCAACCGCTTTACCATTTAGTCTTGTAACTAAAAACATACATTCTTTTTTCATTTTCCCATTTCCTTTCTTAGTTTTTCAATACACAAATCTCTATATAACTTTCCTAATTTTTCACCAGAAAGATTTTTCAATTCAGGAAAATCTTCTACATGAACATTTTTCATTGCATCAAATACATAATCTATTTTATTTTGATTATCGAGTTCTTTACTAAAATTTTCAAAACAATTTATTAGTTTGGCACTATTATCTGCATGTACAACTTTATATAACCCTATAAAATCATCCCTGTTTTTAAATTTATATGTCAATTCTTTTGCAAAATCATATAATTTTGGCAATTTCATAGTACTTATATACTTAAATCTATCATGATTTTTACAAGTATAAATACAAAAATCTCTATACTCATTAGGTACTTTTAGTCTTTTAGAAATACTTTTTACTAAATCTATACCTAAAACATCATGCCCTTTATGATGAGGGTAATCTTCTTCCGGTGTTACCGATTTCCCTATATCGTGGAAAAGAGCGGCTAAATTCAATTTAACATCATTTCTTCCAAGAGCATCGATTACTCTTTCTGTATGTTCTCCAGAATTCTTTTCGATATGATATTTTGGATTTTCTGGGACACTATATAACTTTTCAATTTCAGGTAAAATATCTTTTAATCCATCTATTTCATGTAAGACATGAATAAATTTAGCAAATCTAAAAGTACCGGCAGCTTTTTCTATTTCTCCAAATATTCTTTCTGGTGTAAGATTTTTCAAGCAACCTTCAGCAACCATCTCTTTCGCTAATTGTAATGTAGATTCTTCAATATTAAAATTCAATTGAGCATGAAATCTACATAGTCTTAATACTCTAAGAGGGTCATCCTTAAATGCTTTAGGATTAGTTATTCTCAAAATCTTTTTGGTAATATCGTATATACCACCATAAGGATCTATAAATTGGTGAGTATCTTCATCCAAAGCTATTGAATTTACTGTAAAATCTCTTCTGAATAAATCTTGTTCCAAAGTAATTTCTGGGTTAAAATCAAACTCGAAATCAGTATGTTTTAAACCAGACTTTCTTTCTGTTCTGGCTAAAGCATATTCATTCCCATCTTCAGCTAAAAATACAGGGAAATCTTTACCCACTTGTTTATAACCAAGAGAAAGTATTTCATTTGGAGTAGAACCTACAACCACATAATCTTTATCGTGTGGTTGTTTACCCAAAAACATATCCCTAACAGCTCCACCTACCAAATATTTTTTCATAGTATAATTCCTTAAAATTATTTATATATAAATAATACTATATATCAACAAATAAGTAAAGCAATTATTTTTCTACATGATATAATATATAACATCCATTTGGATCTAATACTTTAACACCGAGACTATGTTGTATTGATAAGAAATTGTCTCCACGTTCTTCATAATAATATGAATCAGCTTTCCAATATTTTCCAGAGGCTAAACCAATACAATCTTTATTCCAAATTATTATTTTTCTATAATGATTTTCTAAAGGTAAGTTATTATCAAGTATAAAAATGATTCCATTATATCCTTTAGTAGATTTGTTTATGTCTTCTGGTGAGAAAACTCCATATTCTTCTAGCTCTTTCCACTGTTCTTTCCCTATAAAAGCAAACATTTTCCCTTCTTCGAATTTATTGTTTCTTTTAAGGTCATTTATAGCATTATCAATTCTCTCTTTTAGAAATTGTTTGTCTTCACCAATCATAGGAAAATTACATGTTATACCTCTAGTTTTATTACATACTTCATCTATAATTAACTCTCTAACCTTCCTACTAAAACTAAAGCTGAAACTTCTTCCTTCTACACTGTGATCTTCACCGTTTCCCCACCAATCTCCTACATAATAATCTGCAAGCCAACATTCTGTACCATCAAATTCAGTAGAAGCGCCTGGAACATCAAATTTAGTTGTAACAGTTTGTAAGATAGGTTCAGATAAAAAATATTCTTTTGTATATTGTACTATGTCTCCAATATCACTTTCTTTATATTCATGTTCGATTTTTAGTTTTTCTTCTACTTCTACTTTATCATTTTCAATCACATCTATAATTTTTAACATATGTTCATAAGAAGTTTTTTGTATATAAGCACCTGTATCATAAAACATTACTTTGCCACTTTTTGCAAAACATGGACTAAAAGTAGCTATATCTTCACCGTTAGTATATTTTCCTAAAACTATTCTTTTCCAAACGGCTTTTTCGCCTGATATATGATCGTGTTCTTCATAACCGTATGTATTAGCTTTTTTTACAAATTCTTCCCAAGGCATTTATTTCTCCTTTTTTCATGATACCCATAGATTTTAGTGCTGGTAATTAAGGTAGTTTTTCCAAATCATCCTAAATTGTTGTCGATCATATATTTATTATATAAAATATGAGCAAAAGTAAAACAAATTTTAAATAGTTTTTACATAATCGGGCTTAGGTCTATTCGTCCATCTGTACCGAGTAGGTTTTTGTTGAATTTTCTCTATGATTCTATCACGAGAAAGTTTTATATCTTCATTATTTACAGAATACATATTATGAATTTCATAGCTACAGTGTTGCATTGCATAATAAGCTAAATCAGACCATTTATAATTAAATTTGAAACCCCTATATTTCATTTCATCACAGATTTCTCCATATCTGTATAATATAAATATTGTATGTTTTTTAGCCCACTTTATATGCCCCTTGCCTAAACAATATCTATCTGGTGCATTAGATATATCTATATTTTGTTTTATAACACGAGGTAATTCTCTATACTCAGCAATTAAATGTTGGTCTGATAATTCTTCAACAGGTACTAAATTTATTCTAGTCATTTTTGTTTACTTCCTCTTATATCACGATAACAAATAAATCCTATTAATAGTACAGCACTAATTAATGAAAAGAAAAATATTTTATCTTTTCTATGCATCTTATTTATAAATTCTTGTATTTCTTTATCAGACTCTTTGACCATTTTACAAAGTTCAAAGTCATTATAATTCTCAAATTGCTTCGATACAAATATAATTCTTTTGTTACCATCGCAAATGATTTTTCTTTCTTCTGGGCAAGGTACATGTATTGTAATATATTCGGTTGGTTTATATGTAACAATAGGAGGATTATTTCTTACAGGTATAAAAGCGAAACATGTATTGCTCATTAAAATAAACAATATCAATAAAATCTTTTTCATGTATCATACCTTAAATGTTATTGTTGGACCAAAATAAAATTTCAAATAAGCTAGTTTATATTGATGCTCATCCGAAAATGTTCCTGTATATATAGTGTATTGTTCCATCTGTTATTCCTTAACATATCTATAATATACTTTTGACGTAAAAATTCCAGCTTTGATTTTTTCTACTTCCACTCTATAACCTTGTCTTGCTAGTGTCGGTTTAATAATTTCCCACTGTCTTCTTATGTGGTCGGGATCAGTCTTGCCCCAAGAAATATTATAAGTATATACTTTATTGTCTTTTTTAGAGAGTTTTCCTTCTAGTTCCGCAATCTTCTTTTTCAATTCTCCTAGTTGAGTTTGTGCTAACATTGAGCCAGTTTGGTATGTTAAAATTTGTTCTTTAAGTTCTGTAATTTGCTTTTCTTGTTTTGTTTCTAATCCAGTGAATGTATTTAATTCCATTTTCTCTTGCTCCTTTTTATGAGTCATTTTTATTTCTTTTTAATCTTATTGTTTTCTATATTTCACAGAAACTTCAAAGACACAATCTTCTGAATAATCTTCATTACATAATGCCGATTTGATATCTTCTAAAATTTCATTTAAATAATCCACAGGGTATTCTTCATGTAGTATTTCTTTAACATCTATTTATTTAGCACTGTAAATCTCCCTTATCATTTTTTCTGTTTCTGTTTGATATTTCTGAAATGTTTCCATTTTGGAAAGAACATAATCCTGTATTTCACCCCTTAAATAATTTACACTCAATTCTGTATCTATCCAATGTTTTATAACAAAAAGAAAATCTTTCATCTTTTCGTTTTGTTCTTTTAACTTTTGTATTTCTTTGTTAGTCATTTTTATATGCTCCAATTTTTGTAATAATCTTCTCTTACTTCTAAGATATTATTATATTCGTTTAATTTTTTAGGTAAAGCGGTTATTACAGATTGTTCATCTTCTGTAAAGTTAACGTTATTACCTTTCTTATAACTTTCTATTTTATTTCTCAAAGATTTCCAGAAACAATAGAAAGCAGTTTTGAATTTGAATCTAAACCCATTTGAATCTTCAATTACAAATCCTTCAATTTCTTTACCAGGATTTCTCTTTCTTGATACGGTATAATTTTTGTAGTCTTCTAAGAATGATAATAATTCAAGAAAATTATTTATAACACAGCATTTATCTTTTACTAACAAACAGTATGCTTTACCAAATTCTACTAAATCTTTATAGCTCATGTAAGATTCTGAGAAATCGTTTTTTACAATATCTAATAATACAAATTTTTTAGTAATTTTATCATCATGATTTCTAATAATGTGTGGATCAAACTCTTCATCAACAACTTCAAAAATCATCGAATAACCTTTTTTCACAAAGTCTTTTAAACTCCACATAATGTCATCATTACCCGTTGATTCAGACATAATGCTTAAATAATTCATAAACATTTCTTTGAAATGTAAAGCATAATCACCCAAATTTGTAGATTTAGATGTTATAAAGAAATCGTTATTCTTATAATCCCAAGAAACAATGCCTAAATAACCATTTTCTTTCTTATATACTGTTGCTGGGAAAGTAATTTTATCCTTCAAAGTATAAATCGAACAATCTCCATATTCATGTTCTGTATTTGAATCATTTTCTTCAAACCAAACATTAAAGAATTTATTGTAGCTCCTTCCGATAATTTTTTCATTCTCAGTATCTACAAACAATCCTCTTGCTAATACATTTATATCATCGAAATGATTCTTAAAGAAAGCATCTCTTGTAAAATTAAATGATACTATATTATTACCTAAATCTTTTTGGTGTACCCATTCTGATTTAGATAACTTATCGAGAATTTCTACTGTATAAGATTTATCAGACTTTTTTCTGAAAGTATTGTTCTTAATTTTAATAGGTGTAAAACCATCGTATGTAATTTCTAATATTCTTAAAAATCCACCATGTTCAACATCATCACAAAGATTAAATGTTCTTTCTGTATTTTGTATTTCAACACCTTCAATGTTTCTATGACCATGAATAGAATAGATATGACGATTTTCTGACATATCATTTTCAGCATGCCAATCTTTTTCTAATTCAGTAAACATTTCATCACACTTTTGCATATCTTCGTAGTTACCAACACCTTTAATCAATTGTCTTGTTGGCACAGTAGCATCTAAAAATGGTGTTGAAATTCCACCATGTGTGCAAATATATCTATTTCCATTAAATACAAAAGTAAAATATTGGCGAACTTTTCTACCAATAGCTTTAACTTTTTCTTTATTTTCGTCTGTGAGAATATTCCAAGTTTTTTGAAATTCTGGAGTATCATCACCAATCATTTCACCACGGAGAATTTTCTTTATATGAGACTCATGATTCCCTTGCAATACTATTACGTTATATTTCTGAATCATACTATACATAAATTCTGCTACTTCATTTGCTTGGTCATTCCTATCAAATAAATCACCCAAGAATACATAAACATTATCTTCTGAATAAGGATTATTATCAAAGTATTCTTTCAAAGGTTCATAAGAAGAATGTATATCACCAAATACTACTACTTTATTTTGTTTCATAATATATTGTGTTGGTGATAGTGTATTCAAATAGATTAAAACATCTACTATAAAGCTATATTTTTTAGAAGAAATCATACACTTTTGGTGTTTTTCAGATAATGGTTGTTTCATTCTTTCAGCCATATCTCTAATAACATTTTCTGGTACTTGTTTATATTCTATTCTATTATTATTTCTTTTAATAGCTTCTTCTACATCAACATTAAATTCTACAATAGTCATACGATAATTATATTTTTCACACAATTTATCGTATACTTTAATAGATTTTTCAGAAGTATGTGTAGCATCGATAATGGTTAACAAACCATCTTTCATTCTACCTTCTACTATTTCAAATAAGGTATTCCATACTTTTTTATCAGCTTTTTGAGAAATTCTTTGACGACCTTCTAAATCATATTCTATGCCAGCATACAATAAACGAAGATTATCTGATGAAACAACATATTGTTCATAATTTTTAACGAATGTCGATTTGCCTGATGCAGGTATTCCTCTGAGAACGATTAAATTACGCATTATATTTCCCTTTCTTAATATATAGATATATAATGCTCTATTTATACGTAAAAGTAAAACAAAAAATACTAGTTTAGATAAGCTTTCTTTTTATTTTTTTTTTAGATCTTAAACTTAAGATATAACTAAAAAGAAAGATTAAAATAGCAAATACACCTGATATAAACATTGGAGTTATTACAGAATCATTAACTAATAAGGCAGATATAGATCTAAGTAATACTACTGCTTTTCCAGCAGATTACATTACTCAAAGATACAATGATACTGATAGTTGTGCAGTTTCTCGGCAGTTATACATATATTCTGTATAAATCGCTTAGCGCTTTCCATAAGCATTAGATTTTAAATTTATACTTGAAATTTTATCTTTTACAGTTTGTACTAGGTTATTTAACTGTTCAGTTAATATATTTATTTGATTAGTTAAGTCTTTAATTTTACTTACTAAACTATCTTTATTTAGATTAGATAACTGGCGTATAGTGAATCCACAAATTATCTTAGCTTGCTCATTATTTATATTTAAAGCTTTTTGCATATCTCCTTCTAGGTCAGTAGTTTTTGACTGAAGTGTCTTAAATATAATATCTAATTTAGATATAGCCCAAACTATAAAATCAAGTTTATCTTTTTCGCTGTTTATAGCCTTTATTTTATTTTCGAGCATTCTTTTTTCTAAATCTAAGCGATATTTGACCCATCTATTTATATAATCTGGAATATTCGTTTCAATATATTTTGCACCAAGTTTATAAAGTTTTTTGTCTCCCAACTCTACATCGATTTCTTTTGTCTGTTCAATCATATTTGTTGCAAAAGAATAGTTAATTGAATTAGTTAATAGTTTTTCTATTTTCTTTTGTATATCTTCTAATTCGTTTTTATATATTGGCTTCGGTTTAACAAAAATATCAATCTTTTTTGCATTTGACATATCATCTATACTATATATCCAATCTTGTTTGTTTAGTTTGTCTAATATAGTATCTATCCCAGAAGTCAAAGAATATATGTGAATTCCTTTATCCTTTATTTCTGTTTCGACTGTAAACTTTAACGTTCCTGTTCCACTTTTTAGATATTCTTCAAATTCTTCTTGTGTTCCAGCAAACTTTGCATTTAATATATCATCAAATTCTAATTTTTTACAATCTTTCCATGTCAATTCTTTTTCTAGTCCTTTTAGGATAATTGGCTTTAATGATTTCCATGTAAAGTTTGGAATATTTGTTCTTGTACCGACTGCTATACCTTTACTGCCATTTAGTAACAAAAGTGGAACCAATGCGGGTAAACGTAAAGGTTCAACTGTAGTATCATCATAATTAGGTATCATGTCACTAATAGCTAAATAATCTTCATCCAATAAATACTTTTCTGAAAATTCAGACAATCTTACTTCTGTATATCTTTCTGCTGCTGCTTCACCGTTAGCTAAAAATCCCCAATTACCTTGACCATCTAATAAAGGTGTAGGACAAGCATCTTGAGCTAGCAAAACAACTGAACCATAAGATGATGCGTGTGGGGAAAAACTTCCCATAATGGTGCCGGTTAGTTTTGCAGATTTTATAGGAGCTTTGTCATGTTTTAATCCCATAGTATAAGCTGCCCATACTGTTTTTCGCTGTATAGGTTTTAAGCCATCATAGCAATCAGATAAAGCACGTTCTGAACCCACTGATATTGTATAATCTATATAATTTTGTTCAACTAAATCTTTTGCTAATACTTCATTAGTTATTTTCATTCATTACCTCTTTATCTCTTATTTATAATCGATATAACCTACAGAACTTCTTGTGCATGCACCCAATACAAATTCTCCATAATCTATACAATAAATTTTGCTTAGCTTATCTTTTCTAAAATTTTCTGGCTTGCTATCGTTTAGACACAAATATGCTGTCTTTTTCCACCAATAATTTTCTTTTTTCTTGTAAAACCAGTCTTTATTTATTTCAAAAGGTATGTGCTTAACTATAGAAAATAAACCACAACTAAAATATACTGGTACTAATATTGGTTTAACACCTTTATAGATTATCTTTTTACCATTATATTTTATAGGCTTTTTTAACACATAATACTTATAACGCTTTCTTTCCAAAATATTGCATATAATACCGCATAAAAATACACAAAATTTATTATTAGTAGTTTTTCTCAAATCGATACGGGGAAACTTAAATCCAATATTTCCCACGTGAAAATAATATCTATATGTGCCACATTGCAACATATTATTCGCCTTTTAGTTTATCTAACATTTCTTTACGTATTGTTGTATCATCACCCATAATCTTAGTAATATCTTCTAATTGAATATCATCATATTTTATTTGAGTAAATGTAGATTTATTACTAAAAGCGATATCATGCAACAGTATATCTGGAGCTTCACCCCAACCCTTTATTCTAGTTATAGATTTAAGTCCTTTTGGGCACTGCTGATATAAATCATTTAACGATGCACCATAATATGTTTTCGTTAGTGAATGTCCAGCAAACAATGGCGCATTACAAATATATACTCTTCCTTCTTTGACATAATCTGGAACAACCTTTAATAATACTGCTAAAACTAAAGCCTGTATGTTTTCGCCATCAACATCACTATCTGCAAACAATACCGTTTTTCCAACTCTCCATTCACCGCTACCATAGCCAATGAATTTTAATATATTAGCTACTTCTTCTGATTCTAATAATGATTTTTTATCTTTAAAGGCATTCATAATTTTACCACGAAGACCACATATTTCGTGAATTTTTGGATCTCTAACTCTTTTACAACCACCCGCTGCGCTTTTTCCTTCAACTATATAGAGTATCTTTTCTTCCCAATTTTTACTTGTAGCCGTTGCAAATTGTAAGCCAACGGGCATTCCAGATTTGCCCCGCTTACCTTTGATTGCTTTTAATAGTGCTCTATCTTCTGAATTTTTATTACGAATTGCTTTAAGCTGTTCGGCTTTTTGCACTAAATCATCACAAAACTCTTTATTCTTTTTTATCCATTTACATAATTCTGGATAAATTACATTATAACTTTGAGTTTCTGCTTCTTTGGTTATGAGCTTCTCTTTTGTTTGTGAATCAAAACGTATTTCAGAAACGTTTTGTACTAATACCCCTACTAAACCTGAAGTAATATCTTGCAAATCAAAGTTAGCTTTTTTATAACCGTCATGAAATGCATCAGTTAATGCCTTATGTAAGCCCTTAACATGTGTTCCACCTTCTTTTGTTTGAGATGCATTTACATATGATTCTATCTCAAATACATCTTTATCAACCCAAGTTAAAACACAGCTAACACCATCTTTAGCTACATTAAAACTAGATAATATTTGTGGATTTTCTAAATTAAGCTTGCTATATAATACCTCAGTATATTTAGATAGTCCTTCTCTAACTAGTAAAGTTTCTGCTTTATTGTCTTTTACAATTTCTATTTCAATACCTAATATATAACTAAGAATAACTAACGTATCATATAATTTCTGATAGTTTAATTCGCCCACTAATACTTTGTTATCAGGTTTAAACCGTATTATAGTTCCTTTTTTCCAATTTTCTAATAAAGGTGTTACTTCTGTTATGTCTTCTTTGAGTATACCTTTTTCAAATTTTATATGATAGCACTTTTTACGATTTGTCCATACTTCAAAGTAATCAGATAAAGCATTAGTAGCTTTACTTCCAATGCCGTGTGTACCAATAGCGGTATCATATGAGTCTTTATCAAATTTTCCAGAAGCATGCATATTAGAAAAAACACCTACTAATGTAGATGTTTCAAACTCTTTATGATATTCAGTAGGTATACCTCTACCGTTATCAGCTATGATTACTTCTTTAGTTTTAGAATTATAACATACTTTTATCTTATTTGCATACCCAGATAATACTTCATCTACAGCATTATCTAATACTTCTTTAGTGATTTGATAAATTGCAGGATTAGTCCCATCCGATAAAATTTCGGTAGAACCAATATACATTGAAGCTTTTTTTCTGATATTATCCGGAAATTTTAAAAGTTTAATTGAATTTGCACAATATT
>ODAI012517834.1_pt1 | contig 17349 bp, 14 predicted proteins | sample 1539321 | NCBI WGS metagenome assembly ODAI01 (sample SAMN02144231, study PRJEB22623) | gut metagenome | biome: sheep rumen | host: Ovis aries | place: New Zealand | reverse complement strand
GGAGATAACGGTAAGGAAGAAGATAAGATAAACGTATTTGTCAGTGAAGTCAGAAAACACGACTGTATGGCATAAACGGGCACGAACAGAAAGGTGAGAATATGAACAAAAAAGCATATTACGGTGAATACGGAGGACAGTTTGTTTCAGAATCGCTGATGAACACGCTTGATGAAATAGACAGAGCTTTTGAAGAAGCGATCAGGGATCCTGAATTTATAAGACAGTACCATTACTATCTTAAGCAGTATGTGGGAAGGGAGACTCCTCTTTATTTTGCCGAGAGATTAAGTGAAAAATACGGCACAAAGATATATCTCAAGAGAGAAGACCTGAATCACACCGGAGCTCATAAGATAAACAATGTTCTGGGACAGATCCTGCTGGCAAAGAGAATGGGTAAAAAGAAGATCATCGCCGAGACCGGTGCAGGCCAGCACGGAGTGGCAACTGCCACAGGGGCAGCTCTGTTTAACATGGAATGCACGGTATATATGGGCAAAGAGGATGTTAAAAGACAGGCTCTTAACGTTATGAGAATGGAGATGCTGGGGGCAAAGGTAGTGCCTGTGGAATCGGGCAGCAACACCTTAAAGGATGCAACCAACGAAGCGATAAGGACGTGGGCTAAGACGGCCGAGGATACCTTTTATATTATAGGATCCGCAGTAGGTCCCTATCCCTATCCCAAGATGGTAAAGGAATTCCAGGCGGTAATATCACGTGAAGCCAAAAAGCAACATATGGAAGCAGAAGGAAAACTGCCCGATACGGTAATAGCCTGTGTGGGCGGAGGATCAAACTCGATAGGAATGTTTGCAGATTTCATAGATGAACCGGGAGTTGAACTTATTGGAGCCGAGGCAGCAGGTAAAGGGATAGAAACAAAAGAACATGCCGCTTCAATGGCCAAGGGACATCCGGGAATACTGCACGGAATGAAATCATATCTGCTGCAGGATGAAGACGGGAATGTACAGCTGGCGCATTCAATATCTGCAGGACTTGACTATCCCGGAGTAGGACCCGAGCATGCATATCTTCATGATACCGGCAGGGCTAAATATGTACCGGTAACAGATGTTGAAGCAATGGATGCGCTGATGGAACTGACTCAGACTGAAGGTATCATCCCTGCTATAGAGAGTGCTCATGCCGTTGCCTGCGCGCTTAAAAAAGCCAAAGAGATGACACCCGGTCAGTCGATGATAATATGCATATCCGGCCGCGGAGACAAGGATGTCAATACGATATCCGATTATCTGTCCGGCAAAGGATATCTCAATTAAGGAGGTGTGGAACGTGGAAAACAGAATAGAAGCGTGTTTAAGAGAATTAAAACAGAAAAATGAAAAAGCGTTCATAACATATATAACCGCCGGACTTCCCGATATGGATAAAACGGCTCAGATAATAAAAGCACAGGAATCGACGGACATCATAGAGCTCGGGATACCTTTTTCGGATCCGATAGCTGACGGGCCGGTGATACAGCAGGCATCATATGAAGCTATACTGGCAGGATCCTCTCTTCAAAAAGGTTTTGAACTGATGAAACGCTTAAGGAGCGAGGGAGTTAAAAAACCCATAGTCTTTATGCTTTATTACAACACGGTAGTAGGTTGCGGGCTTGAAAAGTTCGTGACAGAATGCCGCGAATCAGGAGTGGACGGTCTTATCATCCCGGATCTGCCGCTTGAAGAACAGGAAGAAATAAAGGAGGCCTTAAAGGGAGATGATACAACGATACTCATTGAACTGGTATCCCCCGTATCCAAAGACAGGATCCCCGAGATACTTAAAGATGCCAGAGGCTTTGTCTACTGTGTATCTTCCATGGGAGTTACAGGACAGGACGGTTCTTTCCACAGGGAGGTAATTAATTACCTGACGGATGTAAAGAAACAGTCAAAGATCCCTGTCATGATGGGATTCGGGATCAAGACCGCAGATGATGTCAGACCGATGAAGGACATCATAGACGGAGCGATAGTCGGATCACACTTCATAAAGCTTATGAGAGCATCAGGGTTTGATCCCAAAGAAGCAAAGAGATATTCGGACGAATTCAAAACGGAACTTAATTCACTGTAAAGCATGTAATAAGGAGGAAACAGAAATGATCAAGGAAGCAATCGAAAAAATAGTTATCAGAGAGGATCTTACCTATGACGAGGCATATACCGTAATGAACGAGATCATGGACGGTAAATCGACCGCCACTCAGAATGCGGCATTTCTCGCTGCCCTCTCAACCAAGAGCGCCAAGGCAGAGACGATCGATGAGATCAAAGGCTGTGCAGCCGCTATGAGAGAGCATGCGACCAAATGTGATACCAGAGGCATGGAGACACTGGAGATAGTAGGAACAGGCGGAGACAGGGCAGGAAGCTTTAACATCTCTACAACCTCGGCATTTGTAGCTGCAGCAGCCGGGATAAAGGTTGCCAAGCACGGCAACAGGGCTGCATCGTCTAAATCCGGCACGGCAGACTGTCTGGAAGCACTGGGAGCAAATATCGCTCTGGAACCAGAAAAGTGCGTGGATCTGCTTGAAAAGACAGGTTTTTGCTTCTTTTTTGCACAGAAGTATCATTCATCCATGAAATATGTGGGTGCTATCAGAAAGGAACTTGGCTTCAGAACTGTATTTAACATCCTGGGACCTCTCACGAATCCCGCATGTCCCGAAAGACAGCTTCTGGGGGTATATGATGAATATCTGATAGAACCGCTTGCCAGAGTTTTATACGGACTCGGTGTTAAAAAGGGAATGGTAGTATACGGCAGGGAAAAGCTCGATGAGATATCCGCTGTCGGAGAGACCGCAGTATGCGAATTTGAAAAGGGCCGTTACACCACATATGAGATCACTCCTGAACAGTTCGGATTTGAAAGGTGTAAAAAAGAGGATCTGGTCGGAGGAACACCCGAATAGAATGCCGCGATCACAAGGAGCATACTTGACGGAACAGATAAAGGACCCAAGCGCAATACGGTACTTATGAATGCAGGAGCCGCTTTATATATCTGCGATAAGGCTTCTTCTCTGGAGGAGGGAGTTAAGCTTGCTGCAGATCTTATTGACAGTGGCAAAGCACTCGAGGCTATGGAGGCATTTATCAGGGAATCCAACGTTTAAGAGGAACACATATGATTGGAAGAAATGATATCATGACGATACCCTCGCTTGAGGACATAAAAAAATACAAAGGGGAATATGAATTCAAATATGTCCCGATAAAAAAAGAGATCCTGTCCGATATCCGCACTCCTATAGAGGTTTTAAGGATATTAAAGAGCCAGAGCGACCATGTTTATATGCTGGAAAGCGTTGAAGATCAGGTCAGATGGGGCAGATATACTTTTCTCGGATATAACCCCAAAATGTGTATAACCTGCATTGACGGAAGACTGAAGGTAACCGACGATAAAGGAAATGTCACATTGGAAGAGACCGTCGATCATCCGGCAGATTTTATCCGAAGGACGGTACATGACCACCAGAGCATGAAAATGGACGGATTTCCCGCTTTTACAGGTGGACTGGTAGGATATTTTGCATTTGACTACATCAAATACAGCGAACCCAAGCTCAAGCTTGATGCCGAGGATGAGGAAAACTTCAAGGATGTGGACCTGATGCTCTTTGACAAGGTCATATGCTTTGATAACCTGAGGCAGAAGATCATGGTCATAGCGCATGTCGATCTGGAAAATGCTGAAGAATCCTATGAAAAAGCAAACAGCGACATAAATGCGATAATAGATCTCATTCAAAACGGTAAAGGAGCTGACTTTGCTCCGGGCCGGCTGACCTCGGAATACAGAGCGCTTTTTAGCAAAGAGCAGTACTGCGATATGGTCAGAAAGGCCAAAGAGTACATATACGAAGGGGATATATTCCAGGTGGTGCTGTCTAACAGGCTTGAGGCAGATTTTGAGGGAAGTCTCTTTAACACGTACAGGATGTTACGCACCATCAATCCCTCACCTTATATGTTCTATTTTTCGGGTGACGACATAGAGGTCGCAGGTGCTTCTCCCGAAACGCTCGTAAAGTGTGAGGACGGGATAATACACACGTTTCCTCTGGCAGGAACCAGACCCAGGGGTCGTGATGAAGCAGAGGATGAAGAGCTTGAAAAAGAGCTTCTGTCAGATGAAAAGGAAAGAGCCGAGCATAATATGCTCGTAGACCTTGGAAGAAACGATATAGGAAAGGTCAGCCGGTTCGGTTCGGTCGAGGTTGAAAAATACATGTCGGTTGAGAAATTCTCTCATGTCATGCACATAGGATCCACGGTCAAAGGCAGGCTCGACGAGGAAAAAACCGTATTGGATGCGGTAGATGCGATCCTTCCTGCAGGCACTTTATCGGGAGCACCGAAGATCCGCGCATGCGAGATAATAAACGAGCTTGAGAACAACAAGAGGGGAATCTACGGAGGAGCGATAGGGTATATCAGCTTTACCGGTAATCTGGATACATGTATCGCCATCAGAATAGCCTACAAGAAAAACGGCAAGGTGTTTGTAAGATCAGGTGCAGGCATAGTGGCGGATTCGGTTCCCGAGAACGAATATGTTGAGAGCATCAACAAAGCCAAAGCGGTTATGGATTCCATAATCAGTCAACAGGAGATGGTTTAATGATTTTACTGATAGATAATTACGACAGTTTCAGCTATAATCTTTACCAGTACGTAGGATCGGTCAATAAGAACATCAGGGTATTTAGAAACGATGAGATCACCGTGAATGATATCAGGGAACTCGATCCTACCCATATAATACTTTCTCCGGGCCCCGGAAGACCCAAAGATGCCGGGATCTGCGAGGAACTGGTCACTTCATTGAAAGGACAGTATCCGATACTGGGAGTGTGCCTGGGACATCAGGCGATATGTGAAGCATTCGGAGCAACGATAGACCATGCCGGAAACCTCATGCATGGTAAGACCTCCGTGGCACATATCGACAACGGATCGAAGCTCTTTAGCGGCCTTTCCGAGGATATCACGGTCGGAAGATATCATTCCCTCAGTGCGGTCAGAGGTACTCTGCCGGATGTTCTTAAGATCACCGGATATACCGATGACGGTGAGGTCATGGCTGTCGAACACAGGGATTATCCGATTTTCGGACTGCAGTTCCACCCCGAATCAGTCCTTACTCCGGACGGGATGAAGATGATCGAAAATTTCCTCGCATTATAGAAAACCACTTTTTATCAGGAGTCTGTAAAAGGAAATCATGAAAAGAAAACCTATAACGATTCTCATTATCACGGTACTTATCCTTTCTGCCGGTCTTTCAGGCTGTAACAAAGCAAACGATCCTGCCGTGCAGAATGCACCTGCAGGCACGGAAACATCTAATAGCGGGGAAACCGCAACAAAACAGGTTTACAGTGCCAAGTTGCCGACTGGAGTTGAGAACTCGCAGATATTTGTACAGAAGATAGATTCCCTGCCGGATGATTTCATAATGGGGATGGATATCTCGAGTCTCCTTGTTGAAGAGGCAAGCGGTGTTAAGTATTATGATGAGAACGGGCAAGAACAGGATCTTATGAAGATACTGGCGGATTCGGGTATCAACTGTATCCGTGTGAGAGTATGGGTCGATCCTTTTGATAAGGACGGACACGGATACGGCGGAGGAAACTGTAATGCCGAAACAGCAGCGATAATAGGAAGCCGTGTAGCAGCATACGGGATAAAGACGTGTGTGGATCTTCATTACTCCGACTTCTGGGCAGATCCGTCAAAGCAGATGGTTCCAAGATCATGGGAAGGGATGTCGCTTGATGAAAAGGCAGCAGCACTTTCCGATTACACAAAGGAAACGCTTAAAACCGTGATTGATGCCGGTGCCGATGTAAGCATGGTTCAGGTCGGCAACGAGATAAATAACGGAATGTCAGGGGAAAAGGGTCTTAACAACAAGCTTAAGCTCGTTAAGGCCGGATGCGATGCGATAAGACAGATAAACTCCGAGACCGGAAAAGATATTCTCATAACTCTTCACTATACTCAGGTAGATGATGCCAAAAACATCATGGAGATCGCGCGTCAGCTTCAAAGCGCTAAGGTCGATTATGATGTGTTTGGAATCTCTTATTATCCCTATTGGCACGGAAGCATAGAAAACATGACACAGGTCCTTAAGGACGTATCTTCCACATACAAAGTAAAAACCTGTATCATGGAGACTTCATATCCATATACCGAAAAAGACGGCGACGGAAATGCCAACAGTGTGTCCGGAACTTCACTTAAGACAGCCTATCCTGTCAGCGTTCAGGGCCAGGCCAATGCAGTACGCGATATTATGGCAGCAGCAGTGGACGCCGGAAGCCTTGGGCTTTTCTACTGGGAAGGAGCCTGGATTCCGGTAGGATCTGATCCTGCATCAAATAAAGACAAATGGGAAAACTTAGGCTCCGGATGGGCGAGCTCGTATGCATCGGAATATGATCCCGATGATGCCGGAAAATATTACGGCGGATGTTCATGGGACAATCAGGCCATGTTTGACTTTGAAGGGAAAAAGCTACCTTCCCTCGATGTGTTTAAATATGTCAGATACGGTGCCATCGGACAGGAGGTTCAGATACTGACAGACCTTAGTGCCGAAGATGCGATAAGTGTTGATGTTAGTATCGGGGGAGAGCTAAAGATGCCCGATACGCTTGATGTAGTCTATAACGACACTTCACTTAAGGACCCTTTAAAGATCACCTGGAACGAAGAAGATCTGAGTTTGATCGATACCTCAGCTGCAGGAACATATAAGGTTTCGGGAAAGGCCGTAAGCGATGCAATGCCCGGGGTAGAGACAGATGTAACGGCTACAGTTAGTGTTTCAAATATCAACTATATCCTGAATCCGGGATTTGAAGATGAGATAACCGGTGAGTGGAGTTATACTACATATGAAGGCAGCAATGCTGCGGACATCCAGGATAAGGAAGCCGATGCCTACAGCGGAACCAAGGCATACCATTTTTACAGTGCCAAGGACTTTTCATGTGACCTTCAGCAGAATGTGACCGATATACCCTCAGGAACATATACCTTGACAGCATATGTCCAGGGCGGTGACATGGGTGAAGAAGGAAGTGTCACTATGTATATATACGTTAATTCCGACAGATTCGAAAGCGAAGTCATTAAACCGGACGGATGGCAGAACTGGAAAGAGATGAAGATAAAGGATATTAAGATAAACGAAGGAGATACGGTGATCGTAGGATGCATTACAACAAGCGGTGCCGGCGGCTGGGGAACCGTTGATGATTTTGACCTTTCTCTTTCTGTAGCAGAATAGATCGTGATGACCATTTAAGGAGAATGATATGACAGTAAGAAAAGCTTTGGAAAAAGATATACCGAGAATACTTGAACTGCTCGTACAGGTGGATATGGTGCACCATAACGGACGCCCTGACATTTTCAAAGGACCTGCTACCAAGTATGATGCCGATGAATTAAAGGACATATTAAAAGACCCCAAAACACCGGTATTTGTCTGTGTGGATGATAATGATATTCCGCAGGGCCATGCTTTTTGTGTTCATAAGCAGGAAATAGGGGATCATGTACTTACTGATATCAGAACCCTCTATATTGACGATATATGTGTTGATGAAAATTCAAGGGGCCGTCACATAGGAAAAGCCCTCTATGATCATGTCATCGAATATGCACGTCGCGAGGGCTTTTATAATGTAACACTCAATGTATGGAGTTTAAATCCTTCTGCAATGAAGTTTTATGAGGCTATGGGTCTTAAGCCGCAGAAGGTCGGTATGGAACTTATTCTCTAGGCAGTTTACCATTCTTATTCTTCATAGTAGTTATAATCGTAATATCCGTAAGAGTAAGATGATACGTCACTTATAAGGTCAAGAAACTCTTCCCGGTATTCATCAAGATCTCTCATGCCTTCAAGCTCTTCGATAATATCATCGAGCGCTTCATCGGGAGTGACATCAATGAGGTATTCACTGTTGCGAAGAGCAAGTGATGCTTCTGCTACCATGCTGGCGAAGATGAAATCATCATCGGGCCTTCTGGTATAATTTTCTGCTCCGATAGGATATTCTTCATACTGTGATCTGCTCCTGTCAGGATCTTTGTAAGCGATGGACAGAGTGCAGTACTCATCTTTTTTATTTCCCTTTTTGCTGATGTTTGAATCCTGATATTTAAGGTCTGATCCGCTGTCTTTGCCATCGGATAAAACTATCTCGTATATGGCAGTTACCTGATGTCCGGCACCCATTTCTCCACCGTCCTTTGAATCATCAGTGAAATCCTCAGCAGCAAGTCCTCTGTTTTCATAGCCTACTAGTCTGTATTCGGATACCATAGCGGGGTTGAATTCGACCTGAAGCTTAACATCCTTTGCTACGGTTACGAAGGTCTGGCTCATCTCTTCAACGAGGACCTTTTTAGCTTCGCCCAGAGTATCGATGTAAGCATAGTTTCCGTTACCCTTATCTGCTAATGTTTCCATTGTCGTATCTGAGTAGTTGTTCATTCCGAATCCGAGTACTGAAAGGAAGATTCCGGATTCTTTTTCTTTGGAGATCAGATCTTCAAGCTCTGATTGTGTAGTAAGGCCTACGTTGAAATCACCGTCTGAGCAGATGATGACTCTGTTAACGCCGTCTTCGATATAGTTTTCTTCAGCAAGCTCATATGCGAGCTGTATGCCGGCTCCTCCGTTTGTAGAGCCGCCTGCCTGAAGGCGGTTAAAGGTACGCATTATCTTGCGCTTTTCATCACCTGATGCACCGTCAAGCTTTACTTCTGTACCGCTGGCATAGGTTACGATGGAGATCCTGTCGTTCCCATCGAAGCTGTCAATTAACAGCTCCATGCTCTGCTGTATGAGAGGAAGCTTGTTACTGCTTGACATCGATCCGGATACATCTACCAGGAAAACGATATTGCTGTCGGGCATTTTGCTCTTTCTCATGGTCCTGGTATTTATCCCGAGGATCATAAGCTTAGCTTCTTCGTTCCAGGGACAGTCAGATATGGTTGCGCTGACTCCGAAGATATCATCATTTTCGGGATCATCATAATCATAGGTGAAATAGTTGACCATTTCCTCGGTGCGGAGTGCATCTGCGGGGAAGTCTCCGAGACCGTACCCCTGACTGACAAATCTTCTGAAGTTTGAGTAACTGGCTGTATCAACATCTGCAGCAAAGGTTGAAAGCGGGTTTGCCATCGTGTCTGAAAAACCGTTCTCAGCTATCGTTGAGTACTCCTCCGTGTTGTAGTAGCTGCTGTAATCGGGTTTTTCATAACTGTTGTTATAACTGTATTTGCCATACATAGCCGGTTCGGCAGCGAGGCACGCATCTTCGGTTTCAGCGTATTCATATTCTGTGGCACCGGTCGTATCTGAGGCTGCATCGGTTCCGGAACTGTCCTTTTTAGTTTTGGAACTGTTCCTTGAGCTGTTTGTCTTAGCCTCTCCGGTGTTTTCTGACGAAACCTCAGATGTTGCTTCCTCGGAATATGAAGAAGCAGCTTCGTCAAGCTTAGCCGATCCGCATCCGATGAGCATTGATGCACTGATAGTTAAACAAAGAAGCGTACAGATGATCCTTTTTTTCATAATTATTCCCTCCATGTATTGGTGTTTTTGTTTACGATATAGATACGGAGGGTGCCGGGAATATTTATGGGGGTTTTTTAAAAAATTTTTAAAAAAATTATTTTGAACCCCGAAAACCTTAATTTTACGGGATTTTCATGATAAAATATTGATCGATAATGAACGGATTTAATGATAAAAAAGTAAAACTGAACATAAAACATGCTATCGTCACCTCAGTACTGGTCCTTGTAATGTTCATCGGAGTGTCTGTTATCTGCAGGATAACTCCGTTCGGGGACAAGACATTCCTTATGTTCGATCTTAAGAGACAGTATGTCGATTATGATTCATACCTTAAGACAGTGCTGTCAGGTGATAATAATATCTTTTACTCTTTTTCAACGACCTTGGGATCCGGGACCACGGGTTTTTTTACCTATTATCTGATGAGTCCCTTTCTGATCTTTTTATCCTTATGCCCTCAGAACCTGCTTCCTCTCGGAATAAGTATTGTCATATGCATTAAGCTGATGCTCTCTTCCTTTATCATGGATCTTTTTTTACAGAGGATCGTTATCGAAGAAAGGATAAATTCTTTAACGGAGGAGAAAAGCATCGGACTTATGATCTGCTCAGTCTCCTGGGCTTTTTCCGGTTTTCTTTTTGCTCACAGCATGAACATGATGTGGACGGATGTGGTGATACTGCTTCCGCTTCTTATATGGGCACTCGAAAATCTGCTTGAGAATGACCGCAAATGTCCGTATATTGTATGTCTTACGGCCATGCTGATCATCAATTACTATATTTCGTACCAGGTACTGTTATTTACGGCACTGTGGACTCTGATGAGGATATTTGTAAGGGCGGATAAACATCCCGTTAAACAGGTGATCAGAGTACTGATCCCAACCCTCATAGCACCGTGCATAGGAGCTTTTTTACTGATACCGACGGCGCTTGAACTCGCTAACAGCCCCAAGGATATCACACAGCTGGGACTGGAACTTACAGGAAGCAATCTGCTGATAAGGGACGTATTTTCAAAGCTTCCCACCCTGGCATATGACTATATAGAAGCCAGATACGGATATCCTCAGATATTCTGCGGCGTATTACTGATAATGCTTACCATGTTTTACTTTATTGACAGGAAAAGGACCGTCCGTGAAAGAGCGGGCATGCTGGTCCTGTTTGTGATCATGCTCGCCTCATTCTGCCGGGATATCATAAATCTGATATGGCATGCCGGAATGGAGCCTTCGGGGCATCCTTACAGACAGGCCTTTCTGTGGGTGTTCATGATGATATTGTGCTCTGCCCTTGCTTTAAACGACATGAGCAGTGACCTTAAGCTCATCAGACTGTTTGCCGTTATCGGACTGATGGCATTGCTTTTCTTTGAAGTCATCAGGAAAAGATATGATCATGTTTCAAAGTACACTCTCTATGCCAATGTTGCGCTTCTTATAATATACGGGATACTCTTCCTGGTATATTTCCTGCTGAAGAACAGATCTTCCAAAATTCATGTGATACTTGTGACTGTAATGCTTTTCATCAATATTGCGGATCTTAGCATCAATGCGGTGTATACTCACACCTTCCAGTTCATGAACGGCCAGAAGCTGTCGGATTATTCGGATACGATATCAAGAACAGATGAGGCGGTGAGATATACTAAGACACTGGACAGTTCTTTTTACCGTATGGAGAATCTGAATCCCAGACAGCAGAATGATGCGATGCAGTACGGGTATAACGGGGTCACACATTACAGTTCAGCCGGAATGACGTATGTCAGATATTTCCTTCAGAAACTGGGATATAATGATGACGGACTATATACACATTACGGACATGATAATACGGCGGCTGCAGACAGTCTGCTCGGAGTAAAGTATGTGATGTCGGATGGAATGTATCGGGTTCATGAAGGATATAAACAGATATTCGACGGGGATGAAAAGGTCTATGAGAATCCCTGGGCTCTGGGGGTTGCAACAGAGACGGACGGTTTTGATCTTAATGGAATATCCGCAGATTACCGCAGTATATCCTCGGATTCCATGGAGCATGTTCCAAATGTCGGACCGTTTGAACTTCAGGAAGATATATACAGCAGACTGCTGGGAGAAATAGTATCGATATTTGCAGATGCTTCAGTCATCCAAAGTGATATTTTTGAAGAAGACGGAAAATACTGTGTTGAATTTGTGGTAACTCCTGCCGGGGACGGAGAGCTTTATATGTATCTCGAGGGGCTTATCGGCCGGTTTGAGAGTCTGTCACTTTACATAGACGGAGAATTCCTGACGACATACGGAAATGCAGCTTGTCTTAAGGTTCTTAATCTGGGATACCATAAGAGCAAAGATAAGATCACTGTCAGAGTATGCGCTGAAAATGAAGATGATAATTTCGGGAAAGCCAGGTTTGTAACGGAGGATATCCGAGCTATCGCAGATTGTTATGAAAAGCTTCAGTTCAGAAAATCCAAGATCACAAAGATCAGTTCATCACATCTGAAGATAAATACCGGTAATCATGAAGGCGTCTTCCTTTCGATCCCGTGTGAAAAGGGATGGAAGATAAAGGTAGACGGCAAAAAGACAGAGCCGGTCGCCGTATATGATTCTCTTACCTATATTCCCATATATGAAAATGCCACGGCGCATACAATAGATATGATCTTTATTCCGGAAGGAGCCTTCGCCGGTGCATTGCTCTCGCTCATAGGGATAGTTATATTTGCCGGCTTGCTTTTTTACGAAGAAAAATGGTCACGGGAAAAGATAATAAGGACAGTAAAAGCAGTGATGGTAGTGATCATAATTATGACACTGGGTTTTATCACTGCTGATGATATCAGGCAAAGAACCGCAGACAGGAGCTCCCTGATGTATGCTGATCTAGGCAACATCAGGATAAATATTTTTCACTCCGGACGGGAATACTATCTGTTTCTTCCGGGATACGCCGATGAGAAAGATCTGAAGTATTCAAAGGAAGCATTAAAACATGATATCAATGTAATGAAATCGGATAATATCCATACGATATTTATCTCTACCAGATCAGGATCTCTTGATAATATCTATGCAGACAAAGAGTATAAGGAAGCCGGCAGGATCAAGGTTATGGATCCCCTGGGCAATGTCAGTGTGGATGCAGGATTAAAATATATTAAGGGGAGGGGCAATTATTCCTGGATGAATTGGGAAAAGCGCCCCTTTTCAATAAAGCTCAAAGACGGGGCTTCGATATCCGAGTTGTCTTCGGAGAGTACCTATGCCCTGATAGCAAATGCATCGGATGAAACTCTTATCAGAAATGAGATAGCCAGACAAATGGAGATCCGTGCGGGAGTTCCGTATGCAAAATGCGGAATATATACGGATCTGTATATTAATGGTGATTACATGGGGAATTATTATCTGTGTGATACCATAGATATTGCACCGGATAAGATAGATATCCGGAACATGGAATCTGTAAATGATATGCTTCGGGCCGGGAACGACCCCTTGCCGGATGATGTTTATGAAACTTTGGAGCTGAAGGGATGGAATCTGCCGGAAACAGGAGAGGATATAACCGGAGGCTATCTTATCCAGAGAGAGTTTCCGGACAGATATCATTTGGAGTACGGAACTATAGGCAGCGGATTTTCCACTGCAAACAGTGAGCATTTTATAGTTGAATCACCCGAGCACTGCAGCGTATCGGAAATAAACTATATATCCGGATTTGTGACAGAGGCTGAAAAAGCCATTATGGATCCACAGGGCATCAATCCGGACACGGGGATAGGCTATGAGGATTATATAGATATAGGATCTTTTGCGGACAGATATCTGGTAGAGGAGACATTAAAGAATTATGACGGTGGTGTCAGCAGTGCGTATTATTATAAGGACTGCGACCCAAAAGACGGTCATCTGTATGCCGGACCGGGGTGGGATTTTGATATGAGTCTCGGAAATTATCTTGACTGGATGCAGGAGCATATCGGAGATGCGGGAGGCTTTACGAAAATGGCGCTTACAGAGGGCTCCAGTGTCTGGTTTAAGGAACTTCTTAAGAAGGAGGAGTTCATGAAAACCGTAAGGAACGATTACAGAGAAAAGATACGGCCGTACCTTTTGGAACTTGAAGGAGGAAAGATAGAGGAATACCGAGAATATCTAGGTGCCTCAGCCGCTATGGACAGGATAAGATGGCATGATATGTATCAGGAAAATTCTTCGGGTAAAGAAGATGCCGATATTTATAATGAACTTACGGGATTCATTTCTTTAAGGAGAGAGTATTTGGACGGGGAATGGCTTGATTGATGGATTACAGGGTTGAAGACAAATATTTTATATACGAAGATGAAATGGCCTTCTTAAAACACAGGCTTTTAGAGATCATGAAACCGGATGCTCACGGCAGGGATGGGTCATATGTGGTCAGGAGCCTTTATTTTGACGATCTTACGGATACGGCATATCGGCAGATAGAGGCCGGAACCGATCCAAGGAGTAAGTTCAGATTAAGGACCTATGACAATGACGGCACATATATCCTGCTTGAGGAAAAAAGCAAAAAAAGAGGCTTTACGCATAAGGAATCAGTTGTGGCCAGCCGAAAAACGGCGGAAGCAATCGTTTGCTGTAACAGTCCGTTTGAAGCGAACATATCATCAGGAGTCTTAAAGAATGAAGAGGATTTTCTTTTCAAAAAATTATATTATAATATGAATGCTGTACTGCTGCATCCTGTAGTCACGGTAGAATATGAGCGTACGGCTTATGTAGAAAAAGCAGGTAATGTAAGGATAACCTTTGATACCAATATCGGAGCAGGCAAAGATGTCCGCAGGTTCTTTGATGACAATGTTTTACCGGTTCCGGTACTGGAAAGGGGTCTGCATATAATGGAGATCAAATATGATGAGATATTGCCGGAATATATTAGGAGTGCGATCGATATCGGCAATCTCAGAAAGAGCGCATTTTCAAAATATTATTATGCCAGAAATGCAGTAGCAGATTGATATGACAGGAGGCTTTAAATGAGTTTTCAGGACGCATTGAAAAAATCTTTTTTGGAAGGGTTTACCGCCAATGACATGCCGACGAGCATGGTACTGGCCATACTCGGAATAACATTTCTCATAGGAGTTTATATTTTTATAATATACAAGCTGGTAAACAGAACGGCCATGTATGATAAGAGCTATCATGTCGCCATGTCGATCATCTGTGTTATTACCGCGGGTATCATACTTGCGATGCAGTCAAGCATAGTCATTTCTCTCGGTATGGTCGGCGCTTTATCCATCGTCAGATTCCGTACTGCGGTAAAGGATACGATGGATCTGCTCTTCCTGTTCTGGTCCATAGGAGAAGGCATAATCTGCGGGGCCGGTCTTTTTGAACTGGCTATTGTAGTCGCTTTGATTGTTACGGCGGGTATCTTTATCCTGGAGTATCTGCCTTTTAACAAAAAACCGTACATCCTCATAGTAAACTGTAATGATCCGGGGGATGAAAAGAATATCCTGGAATCCGTAAAAAACTTTTCAAAAGCATATAAGGTCAGATCGAGAAATATCAAAAAAACGGGACTTGATATGATAATGGAGGTCAGTACCGGACAGGAATCGGATCTGTTAAAGAGCATCAGCGATATTTCATCCGTAGAAAACGCATCTCTACTAACGCATGAAGGAGAAGTCAGATTTTGAAATACCATATAGATTATCACGGGGATGATTATGCCACATCCATGTACAATTCAAGAAGGATGCTGGAACTGTGTGACAGCGGCAATTTAAACTCCATGAGTATCATTCCGAATATGAGGTATTACCGGGAGTGCATGGATTATCTTCATAAAAAATGGGATACGCTTAAACATCGTCCGCTGCTTTCGATACATCTTAATCTGATCGACGGATATGCGCTTTCAGATCATCATAATCCGGTTCTGTGCAAAGAAGGCGGAATAATAGACTGCTCCTGGGAAAAACTGTTCCTTTATTCGTATCTTCCCGGAAAAGAGCATGACCGACTGAAAAAAGATCTTCGCTCAGAGATCAGAGCACAGATAAAAAGAGTTTATGAAGATCTCCCCGAAGGAGCGGCTCTTCGCGTGGACTCACATCTTCATACACATATGATACCTATAGTATTCGATGCGATGATGGGTGCATTGAAGGATCTTAGGCTTCTGGATAAAACGGAATATATCAGAGTTTCCGATGAACCGCTGATGCCGTTTTTAACAACAAGGGGAGTTCTGTTTACATTTCCGGCCGTTAATATCATCAAAAACCGGATCCTTCATTTTTTATCCGGCAGGGTAAAAAGAAGACTGGCCGGGCTTAATATGGATCAGGGGATGCTGTGGGGTCTGTGCATGTCAGGGCGCATGGATAAAGAACGCATGGATCTGGTAGCACCTAAGATACTCGAAATTGCAAAAAAAGAAGACAGGTACCTTGAAGTACTCTGTCATCCCGGAATAGTTCTTCGGCAGGAAAGCGTCGAAGAATACGGAAAAAGCGATATGGCCGCATTCTTTTCAAAGAACAGGAATGTAGAATATGATGCAGTCATGCATAGATCGATCTGACAGTATCAGTTATGATCCCTGAAGATATACCTGGGCCTGTTCTTAACTTCATTGAACATCTTGGACATATAGACGGAAATGATACCCAGACTCGATAAGATCGCACCGGTCGAGAGAGTGATGAGGATTACCAGCGAAGGATAACCGCCTACTGCTTCACCCATGAAATACGTAACTATTGCATCAATACCGAGGATAACACCGATGATTATGACGACAATGCCCAGGAATGCTATCAGATACAACGGAGTATAGGTAAAGGCAATTATATTGCGAAGAGCATACTTAACGAGAGAAAACCCGGACCATTTGCTGACACCGGCTGCCCTGTCCTTTACTTCGTATTCAACGGACGTGCTCTTAAATCCCGTCCAGAACGTCAGGGCGCGGAAAAACGTATCTTTTTCGGTAAAAGATCTTAATACATCTATGACTTTTCGATCTATCAGCTTAAAATCCGAAGAATTCTGCATATCAAAACCGACAAGGGAACTGATGATCTTATAGAACAATCCCGCAAACAGACCGTGCGATCTGGCCTCTTTGCCTCTTGAAGCTTTGATGCCTTCAATAACTTCAAAGCCTTCATCCCACTTTGACACCATTTCCTTTATGGTCTCAACCGGATGCTGAAGATCTGCATCTATCACCACTGCACAGTCTCCGGTACACAGATCGAGACCGGCAAACATTGCAGCCTCTTTGCCGAAATTTCTGGAAAAAGATCCGTACCTTACGGAAGGGTCCGCTTTAGCCAGACTGATCATCTTTTCATAGGTGGAATCTTTTGATCCGTCGTCTACCAGCACCAGCTCGAGTTCATGGTCGGACAGAGATTCCTTCCAGAATGATGTTATTGTTTTGTAAAACAGATCTATCGTTTCCTCTTCATTAAAGCAGGGAACGATAACGGAAACTTTTTTCATATTTTGTATTATACACAGAAAGGATCATGAATTAAAGGACAGTTTACAAATATGGCGTCAAAAAGTAAAATTGTGGATATGGGAGAAAAAGATTCAGTAAATACCGAAAAGCCCATAACCGAAGAGGTTCAGGCCATAAAGACATCCGACTTCATGAAGGAGACCATCAAGCAGC
>ODAI011389111.1_pt1 | contig 17350 bp, 17 predicted proteins | sample 1539321 | NCBI WGS metagenome assembly ODAI01 (sample SAMN02144231, study PRJEB22623) | gut metagenome | biome: sheep rumen | host: Ovis aries | place: New Zealand | reverse complement strand
TTGATTTGCGTATCTGCAAGGGCTTTAGATAATATATAATGAATGCTTTTGCATTCATTATATCATATTTTAATGTACTTTGCAATAGCTCCGGTTTTTTATTACTTGACATTCATAGATGAATGTGATATGATACAAATAGTAACGGATATACCGTTATATCTATTTTTAAAGGAGAGCGTTGTTTGAAAAATAATAACAGAACTGAGATAGCAGCGTAAACGGGAGGTTTGCGAATACTGTCTCACACAAACCTCCCGTGCCTTGTCAGCTATTTCAGGAGGGAAAAAACAATGAATAAATCAGACTATATCATTCGCAGAGAAACCATAAACGACTACCATGAAGTTGAGGAACTCGCCCGTGAAGCCTTCTGGAACCTCAGTGTTCCCGGATGCAGTGAGCATTACTTTATGCACGTTCTCAGACAGCACAAGGCTTTCGTTCCGGAACTTGACTATGTTATCGAAATAAACGACAGGATAGCCGCAAGTGTCATGTACTCAGTTTCTGACCTCACCGATGAAAACGGGAACAAAAAAGAAGTCCTCACTATGGGGCCTATATGTGTGCTCCCGGAACATCAGCGGAAAGGCCTGAGCAGGATACTGCTCGAATACACCTTCGCCAAGGCTCTGGAAATGGGATTCGATACCGTTATCAATTTCGGCAATCCCGACAACTACGTCGCAAGAGGATATAAGAGCTGCAAAAAGTATAACGTCTCCCTTGAAGGTGACTATTACCCTGCTGCACTCCTCGTAAAGGAACTGAAGGAGGGCTCCCTTGCCGGAAAAAAATGGGTCTATCATCAGAATGACGCTGATGCGCCCTGTGAGGATGCTGAGGCAGTCGAAAAGTATGACTCCCTCTTCACACCTAAGGTAAAGGCCTGGCAGCCAAGTCAGGAGGAATTCTTCATACACAGCCATTCGGCTATAACTTGGTAAGATAATAAGGAAAGCTCCCTGTTCAACAGGGAGCTTTTTTTCATATATTCTCGTTTTTCAGTGCGTCTATAGGATTGTCTTTCTTCACCTTGTTTATCGAATACATCATGGTCGTGAATACTACTGCAAATACGCTTAAAACTGCTGCCCCAACAGCACCCCATGGCAGATGATAACTGCTTTCAAAATTCTCATTCACTGCACGATATATAAGATAATTCACTGCTGCCGATACCGGAAGTCCAAAGAGCAGCGCCTTTGTACCGTATAACAGACACTCGAATATCATCATACGGTCAAGTCCCCGGCCGCTCATGCCAGTCGAACGCAGCATCGCAAATTCTCGTCTTCGCAGGTTGATATTCGTCGTCATCGTGTTGAATACATTCGCAACTGCGATAAGTGAGATGAGTACTATGAAGCTGTATGCAAATACCTTGATTATCGTTACGATATTTCGCACTCCTTCTACCTCTGCTGCATAATTATTTATATATCCTGATAGACCGCATTTATCCTTTATCCTTTCAACATCTGAATATGTACTGCGGTAGTCAGAACTGATGATGTTGTAGAGATACATATTCGTATATAGATGCTCACTGATACTTTCACTGGCTGACATAGGATACATCAGGAATAATTCTTCATCGCCCTCTGCACTTACAAAATACGGAATAGTACTTACAGTCGCTCCGACTTCAATATTATGCTCCTTTTTCATATTTGCATCTGTCAGATGCACATATTCTGTACTGCCTTCTTCAGCATCCACAGGAAGGTACAGGTTGCTTCCATCGTCATCATGTCCTGCAAACTTGTAGCCTAAATCCGCCGGAGATAAATTCTCCTCTGCTCTTACGCTGAATTCATCATCGTCGAAAATGTCGAACTTCACGTTTTTATATTTTTCGATGTCGAATGCAGTCATTCTGTTATAGACTACAGCACATGGCGACTCAGTGCTCATAAATCTGTCTTCATCAAGTCCTTCATCCTTCAGAAATTCACGATATATGCCGTCTTCAACAAAAAAGATCTCTGCCTCTGCCTTATATTCATCACCGGTATCACTGAAAATGTTACCAACAAAATTGAGCGCATCTGAGGTCAGGATGTCCTTTTTTATATATAGTGACATACCGCTGACTAATGAGAATGATGTCTTTTCTGCCGAATCTGCCTGCGAAAATTCCTTCATGAGCGCCATTCCGTCGGTATCCTCTTGGGCATAGACTAATATTGAGATGTCGTAACTGCAAGTCTCGCCTTCCGATTCTACTGACTCTATAAGATAATCCGTGAATCCGACCGCCGATATGAACAGTACTATGCTCATGAACAGACTCAGTATAGTCGCTCTGTAACGCTTTTTGCTGCGCTTGAAGTACTTGTGTCCAAGCAGTCCGGGAAGTCCGAAGAGCTTGTATATCAGTTTCGGGGTGTGCATCCTGCGGTTCTTTACCTTTATGTCTCCATTCTGACGGATAGATTCCACTATCGTCTGCTTGCGTATCCTTGCTGAAGGTATCCATACTGAGATCCTTACTATCTCAAGTGATATGAGAACTGCCAATATAAGTGCCGGAACAGATATAACAAGTTTCATCTGGAAGGAATTCTCTGTCATCAGCCAGATAACTGAATCCAGCTTTTTTCCTATCAGCTTGAATGTTACTGCTATTCCTCCGATGCCAAGCAGGATGCCCAGCGGTATTCCTATGGCACTTACTGCAAGCGCTTCAAATTCCATCATCTTTCTAAGCTGCTTCTTCGTTGCTCCGACCGATGAAAGAAGTCCGAACTGCTTTGCACGCTCACTGAATGATATTGCAAATGCATTGTATATGAGCGCTACTGAACCAAATACGATTATGCCTATCAGGACTGCTGCCATTCCGAAAAAGAAACCGTAAAATCCTGCATATCTGAATACTCCCAGAGTCATGAGCACTTCGTCGTTGGTACCTCCGAAAAGTCCGCTGTTATTTACGAAATCAAATGTATCATTCGGTTTTTTCATGTGGAAGTACAGGTCGTAGGTACCCTCTGTTACTTCACCGTCATATATGGTGTAACAGTCAATACCCTCAGATTCCCAACTGCTGAACATGAACATATCATAAGTGCCTACTACTGTATAGGTCTTTGTTGTATAGGTCTTTGTGGTCAGTATCTCTTGTGGTGATGCCTCAGTCGGAAAAAACGAGATCATACTCTGTTCAGGGTCGTATTCCCCTATCGCAAGCTCTAAGGTATCACCTACTTTGCAGAACTCGTATTCAGAAGGTATCATCAGTTCACTGCTGTTCTCAGGTAAACGGCCGTCTACTGCATGGATAGGCATACCGTCCATGAATCCTTCACTTGCACCGTTTATTTTCAGGTACACACTCAAGTCTATATCATCGTATGGTGGTTTATAAGTTACCATTGAATAACCAAGTTCTTTAGAAAAAAAGGTGTCCTTTATCGCCTTATCCCCGGAGATACGTTCAACCTCTTCTGCACTTATACTCCTGAAGTTTCCGTGCCATGTGCCGTTATAGTACCTTGTGTAGTCCTTTATAAAACTGAATAGGCTTGCAAAACTGGTCAGCACTGCACATATCAGTGCTGTTGAGAGCATGATACCGATTATCGTGACTATCGTCCGGCTCCGGTTCTTTTTCAGGCTCTCTATCGTCACTTTCTGAAATACGTTCATTTTCCGGTCTCCTCATCTCTTACGATGTGTCCGTCCTCTATTGCGATTATTCGGTCTGCCTGCAATGCTATGCTCTCATCGTGTGTTATTATTATTAGCGTCTGGCCGTATTTCTTGTTAGAACTCTTCAGCAGCTCAACTATCTCCTGGCTGTTCTTGCTGTCAAGATTTCCTGTGGGCTCATCTGCAAGGACTACCGCCGGTGCATTCATGAGAGCTCTGCCTATGGATACTCTCTGCTGCTGTCCGCCGGAAAGCTGGTTTGGAAGATGTTCTTCCCTTCCGTCAAGTCCGAGTATCCCTATCAGCTCATTGAGCCTTTCCTCATTTACCTTCCTGCCGTCCATAAGCACAGGAAGTGTTATGTTCTCACGCACATTCAATACAGGTATCAGATTGTAGAACTGGTATATGAGCCCTACCTGCCTGCGGCGGAATATGGCAAGCTGTTCGTCGTTCTGTGCGTATACATCCTTGCCGTCTACCCAGACCTTTCCGGATGTTGGTTTGTCTACTCCTCCAAGAATGTGCAGCAGTGTGGACTTGCCTGAGCCGGAAGGTCCGATTATTGCTACGAACTCTCCTTTTTCAACTGAGAATGATACGTGGTCAAGTGCCTTGACTTCATTTTCATCCTTGCCGTATACTCTGCATAGGTCATCTACCTTCAATATTTCCATATTCCCTCTCCTTTTCATTAAGACGTTCTGAACATCTTTGCTGTTGTTATGTCTTTATTTTATCATGCAACAGTGACATCTCCGTGACTTTATTATTACTATTCTGTCACTAAACCTCACTTTATACTGTGCTCTTGTAAAACCTTATCGTGAACTCCGCTCCTCTCTCAGGACGATTCCCAGCTTTTATCGTACCGTTCTGGCTGACTATTATCTTCTTTGCAAGGGCAAGCCCTATGCCAAATCCCTTGTCACCGGAATCACTGCCTTTATAAAAACGCTCGAATATATGCGGCAGGTCCTCAGGCGAGATGCCTGTGCCGGTATCTTTCACGACGATCTCTGTATATATCGGATTGTCTGCTCCTGTTACTCGTATCTCTCCGCCGTCAGGTGTATGCTCCATACAGTTCTTGACTATGTTCAATATGGCCTCACAGGTCCAGAGGATGTCACCTGAAAAACTGCCGTCCGCCTCTACTATCAGTCTCTGCTCACGAAGCTCCATTGGTATCTGCACTGGTGTACATGCCTTCCTCAGAAGCTCCTCCAGACTTATCTCCTCTGTACGGAATCTGACTGTTCCGGCATCCAGCTTTGATATTTTCAGAAGCGCTGTCAGCAGCCAGTCTACCTGACGGAGAAGTTCACTGGTCTCTCGGAGCATTTCATTCTTTTTTGCTTCTGTAGTCTGCGGTCTTGCAAGCATCGAGACTATCAGGTTCATGGATGTCAAAGGAGTACGAAGCTGATGAGATATGTCTGCCAGTGAGTCAGCAAGATATATCTTGTCAGCTTTCAGTATAGACTGCTGCTCCCTGAGCCTTACTGTCATTTTGCTTATCTCACTCTCAAGTATGGACAGCTCCCCTTCTGAATACCGGTCAAAGGCTATGTGGTCGCAGCCGTGAAGTATTCCGTCTATGTCCTCAGATATGGACTCGATCTTCTCATTGCGTATGTTTTCACTTATAAAGTGGACTGCTGTCATAATCAGTGACAGTATCAGTATCACAAGTCCCGTCCTGAACTCTATGCAGGCTCCGATCACAGTTGCCGCTGCCGTTATCAAAAGCATCAGCTTCGTTGAAAAACTCAGCCCTCGATTGAATATTTTTATCTTCATATATCGACCCTGTACCCCAGTCCACGGACTGTCTTGATTATTGTGGGATTCTGTGGGTCCTTCTCTATTTTCTCACGGAGCCGCTTGATGTATACAGTCAGTGTGTTGTCATTTACAAACTCCCCTGCTATGTCCCATATCGCCTCCAGAAGCTGACTGCGTGATAAAACTGCTCCCCTGTTGTTGATAAATACAAGAAGAAGTCTGTATTCAAGCGCCGACAGGTATAGGTCCTTGCCGTCCCGTGTGGCTACTCCCTTAACTGTGTCTACTGACACGTCCCCAAGCTGAGTCACACTTCCGGTGCCTCCTGTCAGACGAAGTATGTTGCGTATCCTCATAATAAGCTCCCGTGGGCGGAAGGGCTTGGGTATGTAATCATCTGCCCCAAGCTCAAATCCGGTAACAGTACTGTACTCATCTCCGGAGGCGGTCAGGAATATCACCGGTATGTCATATTCCGACTTTATGGCAGAGCATACTGAAAAGCCGTTGCCGTCTGCAAGCGAGACGTCAAGAAGTACCATGTCAAAACGCTCTTTCTCCGCAAGTTCAAGCGCTCCGGACTGTCCTGATGCGCTCTTTACCGAAAATCCTTCTTCTGTAAGGAATTCCACAAGATTTGTCACTATGCTTTTATCATCTTCAACAAGAAGTATCTTGGTCATTGTTCCACTTCCTTAATATAATATGTTTCTATAATAATTCTATCATAAAACAGTGATGTTTTCAATTACAATATTGTAATTTTAAAGTTAATATAAAAACATATATCATTTACTATTGATTTATCTGTCGTTTTTTGATATAATATTTAAGCACCTTGGGGCATAGCCAAGCGGTAAGGCAACAGACTTTGACTCTGTCATCCGTGGGTTCAAATCCCGCTGCCCCAACCAGAAAGTCCGGCATGATACTGCCGGACTTTTCTTTATTATAAGATACACACTCAGCGGCATCGTTCTGCACGAACGGTGCCGCATTATTTTAACAAAATTGTTGCCTTTTGATAAATAGGCTGAACCTATAAGTGACAATAAAGTTTACGTATTGGACATATAACTAAAACCATGATATGATTAATGCATAGAAAAACACTGGGAGTGATAAGTAATGAAAAAACATTTCAGATATTTCATTAACTCGGAGCGAATGCGATGTTGCTTCGCTTACGCTGTTTGAATAAGTCTTCAATTATTAGTTTATCTGAATTTATGTTATGAAAGGTCGATCAATTATGAATATCAAGATCAAAGTTTTATCCGTACTCACCGCTGCTGCCCTCCTCACAGGATGCGGCGCTCTCAATAATTCCTCCAGCTCTGCACCTGCAAGTGCTAACGGACTGGAAAAAACCTCTATCAACATCGGTCACCTCAACTCAACTGCTCACCTGCTTGCTTTCGTTGCTAAGGAAGAGGGATATTTCGAGGAAGAGGGACTCAATGTCACTCTTACTCAATTCTCCAGCGCCGCTGAGCTTGTGAACGGTCTCGAATCCGATAAGCTGGACGTCGCTTTCATCGGTTCAGTTCCTACACTTACTTTCCAGAGCCAGGGACATGACGTTTCTATCTTCGGAGGCGCTATGACTAACGGCCACGGCTACGTTATCAAGTCAGAATACGCTGACGAGGATGAACTCGGTGTTGAGATACTCAAAGGAAGAAATGTTGCATCTGTAAAGAACAGCGTTCAGGATGCTGAGCTCCAGATACTCCTTAAAAATGCCGGCATCGGCATAGGAGAAGGCAGCGACGAAGTCAATATAGTTTACTTCGACAGCCAGAAGGATGCATATGCTGCTCTTCTGAACAAGTCGATAGATGCTGCATCGGTCTACTCACCATACGCTTCACTTGCCAAGTCCCAAGGCTACAAGGTGGTTTACTACTGCGCTCATGAAGAAGCTCTCCAGAATCAGCCCTGCTGCCGTCAGGTCGCTAAGACTTCTTCACTCAGCGACTATCCAAAGACCTATGAGGCTATCGAAAGAGCCTTCATCAAGGCTTACCACTTCTCTCAGACTGACCACGAGCAGACTATCAAGGATGTTAAAAAGTACATCGACATCGAGGAGGACCTCATCGAAGTAGAACTCTATGACGGATTCGGTTTCTCCATTCCGGACCCCGACAAACAGGGTACTATCGAGCTCAAAAACAGTATAGTTGAACTCGGTTATACCGACGACTACGACATCGAACCTCTTTACAATACTGATATTTACAAGAACGCTCTCGAAAGCATCTTAGCTGAGGAGTCTGACGACATTTATAATTCTTTACAGGAGCATTTCAATGACTACGAATAAGATAGAGATCAAAAATCTCACAGTCAATTATATAGAAAATAAAAAGAGCTTCAACGCTCTGCACGATGTTTCTTTCGGAGTAGCAGACGGTGAATTTGTAAGCGTTATCGGAGCCAGCGGCTGCGGTAAATCCACTCTTCTCAGCGTCCTCGAAGGCATCTATAAAGCTGCCGGAGGTTCTGTTGAGATAAACGGAAAAGAACTCAAAGGCACAGGTACTGAACGTGGAGTAGTGTTCCAGCACTACTCCCTGTTCCCCTGGATGACTACAAGAAATAATATTGCTTTCGGTATCAAGCAGGCTCAGCGTGGTATTAAAAGAAGCGAAAGACTCAGGATAGCTGATGAATTTCTCTCTAAGGTCGGTCTGAAAGGCTTCGGTGAAAAGTACCCCTCACAGCTCTCCGGCGGTATGCAGCAGAGAGCTGCTATCGCCCGTGCTCTTGCTATGAACACTGAGATTCTCCTCATGGACGAACCATTCAGTGCTATAGACGCTAAAAACAGAGTGATCCTTCAGGAGCTTCTTCTTTCACTCTGGGAGGGTGACGGCAGTGAGCCAAGAAAAACTGTTGTCTTTGTCACTCACGATATTGATGAGGCTATTTTGCTTTCTGATAAGATAGTTGTCCTCACAGCTCATCCCGGAACCGTAAATGAGATAGTCAAGGTGCCTTTCAGCAGGCCAAGAAACCGCTCTGAACTCATCAAAACCGAGGAATACGGCCGTTTCAGAAACAAGCTCCTCTCTCTTCTTTACAACGATATTGCCGAACGTATCGGCGGAGATGAGGGGGTATTATGAGTCTGAAAAAACGCTTTCTGAGAGTCACTCATCTGCTCTTCATAGCCCTGCTGCTGATTCAGTTACTCCCTGACCAGTCTACCAAAGAAGTCTGCACAGGCTCTTTAGTCAGGTTTGTTATCATAGTGGAAGCAGTCGTTTTAGCAGTGTCCTTCTTCATCAAAAAGCCGGAGTCTCTTTCACTTCTGCTGGATATTGCTGGTTTCGTTTACGTTTTCCTTGCAATATGGACTCTTGCTACTGCTAAGTACAACTACCTCAATGACCTCCTTTTCCCGGCACCGGGCAAGGTGGTGTCACAATTCGTTGAGGACAGAGAAAAGATATGGATAAATATAAAAAGCTCTCTCGGAACTACTCTTAAAGGCTTTTTTATTGCGGTTGCTGCTGCTCTCCCTCTGGGACTTTTCATCGGTTGGAGCGCAAGGATAGGAAGTGCTGCTACTTACATCACTAAATTTTTCAGCTCTATCCCTCCGATAGTATATATCCCATACGGTATCGCTCTGCTGCCTACTTTCCAGTCAGTATCTGTATTCGTTATTTTCCTTGCGACCTTCTGGCCGGTATTCGCTGGTACCATGAGCGGTGTTCTCGGCGTGGACAAAAGGATAATCGACTCCGCTAAGGTGCTCAATGTCCGCAAGCCTGAGATGCTTTTCAAGATAATTCTCCCCGCTTCCCTTTCTCAGATATTCCTGGGATGCAATCAGGGACTGAGTGTCTCCTTCATACTGCTTACTTCCGCTGAGATGATAGGTGCTAAGGACGGAATGGGCTACTACGTAAAGTACTATTCGGATTTCGGTGACTATACCCGTACTATAACAGGTCTCCTCGTTATTGGTTTTGTGGTCATCGCTGTTACTTTTCTTTTCAATAAGCTCCAGCAGTATCTTCTCCGCTGGAAAAGATAATATCATGATCCGGGACGCAGACAGCGTCCCTTTTGTACGTTATGTACATCATTTATTTAACAGATGTGTAATAAATTATCACTATGCACAATTATATAGTTTGCCTATTGACAAAGTAGTATATTAGAGTTATAATACTTATAGTTCCTATAGGAAATAGGAACAAATAACTATAAGGAGAGTTCGCTATGAGACCTGTTATCAATATATTGTGTTGCTGCAGATGCTGTGCGGTACCTTTTCAATTCCTGCATCCACACACCGGGTCTGAGCGATGTTGAACACCTCGTTTACATATTGCCTGAGATCTTGCAGAATCTTGGTTCTGCATCAGCGTGGAGTGTAAGGAGCATTCTGCGCTTTTATTTTTATGTGTTTTGAGGAGTTTTTATGGTTGATGAAAGAGAAAGCGTGACCGCTAAGCTCTGTGCGTTCGCAAGAGCATGGCATTCAAACAGGTCCCGCCAGAAAATTTACGACGACTACCTGGCCTACGATCTGATGGGCAAGGAGGAGTACGATCAGATCTACGACATGATAAGCCGTGGATTCAATTCCTCTCCGGTCTCCTTTTCAAGAGAGGACACTGAGAGTATCATTAACGAGTATATCGCACCTATCCCACTTTCAAGGATCAGTTTTTCAGAAAAAAGACTTGCTGATTTCGCACGGGCCAATGGAAGGATACAGTATGTCATCTGCGGCGCAGGTTCGGATACCTTCTCTTTCAGAAATGATGACCCTGATATTGAGGTGTTCGAGATAGACCACCCTGATACTCAGAGATACAAGCTCGAAAAGATACGCAGTCTTGAATGGAATATTCCTAAAAACGTCCACTTCGTCCCTGTTGATTTTGAAAAGGAGCGAATGCCCGATAAGCTCATCAATGCCGGATTTGACCCGACTAAAAAGACTTTTTTCAGTATACTGGGCGTTTCATACTACCTTACACTTGATGTCTTTTCAGATACCCTTGCTCAGATCGCTGAGCTGTCTTCTCTGGCAAGCGAGGTCGTTTTCGACTACCCCATAAAGACCGGTGATTTTCCAAGAAGAGTCTACAGGCTCGAACAGATTACACAGTCCCTCGGTGAGGTCATGAGAGGCGGCTTCGATTATAACGAAGTCTCCAGAGCTCTCTATTCCCTGGGATTCCAGATAGATACCTATTTGCCACCGGAAAAGGTACAGAGCAGATACTTCTCCGGCCGCAGTGATAATATGAAAGCATTTGAAAATGTCAGCCTTATATCTGCTGCTTACACGGCTGGCTACGATTATGAATAATGGAGTGATAAAAATGAGTAGATTTGAACATACAGAAACTGCACTTATCCATGGAGGTATCTCCATAGACGAACGCACCGGCGCTGTGAATGTGCCTATATACCAGACTTCCACTTACAAGCAGGACGGTCTCGGAAAAATGAGAGGCTATGAGTACTCACGTACCGGCAATCCCACCCGTGAAGCCCTTGAATCACTTATCGCTGAGCTCGAAGGCGGTCACAAAGGCTTCGCTTTCGGCTCCGGTATGGCTGCTATCACCGCTGTTCTAAGCCTTCTTCACAGCGGAGACAGAGTCCTCATTTCAAGCAATGTTTACGGCGGTACCTTCCGTGTTCTCGATAAGGTTTTTGACCACTTCTCTATCAACTACACCATTGCTGATACAACTGACCTTTCAGTTTATGAGAGCCAGATAACATCCGATGTAAAGGCTGTCATCATCGAGAGCCCTGCTAATCCCCTCATGACTGTTACTGACATCAGGGCTGTCGCTGAGGTCTCACATAAGCACGGTCTGCTGGTCATTGTAGACAATACCTTCATGACCCCTTATCTCCAGAAGCCTCTTGAGCTTGGCGCTGATATTGTCGTTCACAGCGCTACTAAATACCTCGGAGGTCACAGCGATGTCGTTGCCGGTCTGGCTGTTGTAAACTCTGAGGACCTGGCTCAGAAAATCGCATTTATCCAGAATTCTACAGGAGGTGTTCTCGGTCCGTTCGACTCTTTCCTCCTTATAAGAGGTATAAAGACCCTCGCTGTACGCATGGACAGACACGTTTATAATGCCGGAAAGGCCGCTGAATTTCTCACTGCTCACAAGGCTGTAAAGAACGTTTACTACCCCGGACTTGAAAGCAGTCAGGGCTTTGAGATAAATAGCCGTCAGGCTAAGAACGGCGGTGTGATGATCTCTTTTGAGCTCCATGAGAACTATGATATCCGCAGATTCTTCGAGAGCCTGGAGCTTGTCTCTCTTGCTGAGAGCCTTGGCGGTGTGGAATCCCTGGTTTGCCACCCTGCTACTATGACTCACGCATCTATACCCGCCGATATACGTAAAAAAGTCGGTATAACTGATGGGCTCATCCGCCTTTCAGTCGGCATCGAACAGATAGACGATATCCTTGCTGACCTCAGTCAGGCTATCGAAAAGTCCGAGATAAAGTGAGGTGGCAGCTATGAGATACTATGACTCTATGCAGGCACTGATCGGTAATACTCCCCTTGTAAGACTTGGAAATATAGCTGGCTCCGAGGGTGTAAATGTTTTCGCTAAACTCGAACTCTACAACCCTTCCGGCAGCGTCAAGGACCGCACCGGCCTTTATATGATAGCTGACGCTGAGAAAAAAGGTCTCCTTCAGAAGGGCGGAACCATCGTTGAGGCAACTGCCGGAAATACAGGACTGGGCATAGCTTTTGCTGCTCTGAACAGAGGCTACCATATCATCTTCGTTGTGCCTACAAAATTCTCTGCGGAAAAACAGTCTCTTCTCCGTGCCCTCGGTGCAGAGGTCATCAATACTCCCCGTGAGGAGGGTATGCTTGGTGCTGTGAGAAAAGCAGACGAGTTCAAAGCTCAGATACCCGGCTCTATATCACTTGAACAGTTCAAGAACCAAAGCAACCCGCTCGCTCACTATGAGACTACCGGACGTGAGATATTTGAGGCTCTCGACGGACGTATCGACTACGTTGTTGCCGGTGCCGGCAGCGGTGGTACTTATACCGGTATACTCAGATACATCAAGGAAAGAGTTCCCTCAGCTCAGGGTGTACTCGCTGACCCCGTCGGCTCAACTATGGGCGGCGGCGAACACAGCGATTATAACATAGAAGGAATCGGAAATGACTTTATTGCCGAAACTATGGATATGTCCCTCGTTGACAAAGTCATCAAGATAAACGATGAGGAGGCTTTCAATACCGCAAGGCTCCTGGCTTCAAAAGAAGGCATTATCGCCGGTTCATCATCAGGTGCTGCCATGGCGGCTGTGCTTAAACTCATAGATTCCGGCGCAAAGGGAAATATAGTTACTGTTTTCCCTGACCGTGGAGACAGATATTTCAGTACCGGGCTTTACGAATAAGAGGTGCATTTATGACTTTACAACAGCTTAAATACGTTGTGGCTATCTCTGAGACAGGTTCCATGAACAAGGCCTCAGAGCTGCTATACGTTTCTCAGCCTTCCCTTACCTCCTCAGTGCAGGAGCTCGAAAAGGAAATAGGTATAAAAATATTCAACCGCAGCGGCAGAGGTGTGACTCTCACTAACGACGGCGCTGAATTCATCCAGTATGCCAGACAGGTATGCGGCCAGTTCGATGTGCTTGCTGAAAAATATATCAGCAAAGGCAATGTGAAAAAGAAGTTCGGAGTTTCCACCCAGCACTATTCTTTCGCTGTTAAGGCCTTCGTCGAAATGGTCAAGGAATTCGATACTTCTAAGTATGAATTTGCTGTCAGAGAGACCAAGACCGCTGAGATCATCAGCGATGTTGCCACTCTCCGCAGTGAGATAGGCATCATCTACCTCAATGACTTCAACCGTAAGTCACTGACTAAGCTGCTGAAATCAAACGGTCTGGAATTCCATTCCCTAACAAAATGCAGCCCCTATGTTTACCTATGGAAGGGACATCCCCTTGCAGGGCAGTCCTCTATCACCTTTGAACAGCTCGCTGACTACCCATGTCTTTCCTTCGAACAGGGTGACAACAGCTCATTCTATCTCGCTGAGGAGATCCTCAGTACAAATGAGTACGAAAGGACTATCAAAGCCAACGACCGTGCTACTATGCTCAATCTGATGATAGGTCTGAACGGATATACCCTTTGTTCAGGTATCATATGCGAAGAGCTCAACGGAAGCGACTATATCGCCGTCCCCTTTGACAGCGGCAACGCCGATGAGGTCATGGAGATCGGGTATATAACTCTGAAAAATGTGATACTCAGCGAAATGGCTGATATATATATCGAAGAGATAAAGAAGTACCTCGGCATCGAATAATGCCGGGGTATTCCTCTGGACAGGCTTGTTATAGGTCTAAGCTATAACCTACGATAGCTCTTTGGTATTGGACAGAACAGCTATATCATGCTAAAATTAAATCATACCAGAACGATAGGAGAATTCTTATGCACGAGATTATTTGGCTGGGACGCGGCGGTCAGGGTGCTTTTACTGCCGCTAAGCTCCTCGGTGCTGCTTTTACTTCCGGCAGCAATGATAAATATGCACTCGCCTTCCCATCTTTCGGACCTGAGCGCCGTGGTGCTCCAGTAAGAGCTTTCACAAAGCTCTCCGACTCACCGGTACTCGACAGAAGTCAGACTGAACACGCTGACTATATAGTTGTTCTCGATGACACGCTCTATAGTCCGGAGCTTTCTGCTCTCCTCAAGGAAAACGGCAGGCTCATCATAAACTCTAAAGAAAACATCGAGGGGACTCTTTCCTTTGACGCTGAAAAAATTGCCTCGGAATTCCGGCTCCCCACTGTAAACACTGTGATGCTCGGACTCCTTACCGGACTTTCCGGCCTTATCTCCGAGGATAATGCAGTCAATGCAGTTACACAGTATATGCCGGAAAAAATACAGGAAAGAAATATAAATGCTATCCTGAAAGCTGCCAGGGAGGTGGTCTGATGAGACCCTATGTCAGAGATAAAAAAACTTTTTCTATAGATGAGGTCCCGGTCAATACTTCCTTTGAGGCCGGATACCTGGTCTCTGTTAACAGCGGCTGGAGAAGCATCCGCCCTGTCATCAACAGTACTAAATGTGTAGGATGTGAACAGTGCTACCTCTACTGTCCGGACGGTGTTATCTCTGTCTGTGACGGAAAAGCTGTCATAGATTACGATTTCTGCAAAGGCTGCGGCATCTGTGCTAAGATATGCAGACCCGGTGCTATCAGAATGGAGGCTGAACGATAATGGCTAAAAAATTTCTTTCAGGCAACGAAGCCTTCGCTGAGGGCATCAGACTTGCCAGACCTGAGGTCATTTCTGCCTACCCTATCACTCCCCAGACTATAGTTGTTGAAAGGCTCTCCGAAATGGTCGAGGACGGCAGCCTTAAAGCTGAATACGTCCATGTGGAATCTGAACACTCCGCTCTTTCCTGTGCTATCGGTGCAAGTGCTGCCGGTGCAAGAGCATTTACAGCTACCTCATCTCAGGGACTTCTCTACATGGCAGAATGCCTTTACTACGCTGCCGGAGGACGTTTTCCAATTGTTATGATGAATGCAGACCGCTCCACTGCCCTCCCCTGGAATATCTACGGAGACCAGCGTGACAGCCTTTCTCAGCTTGACAGCGGCTGGATACAGGCCTATGCTGAAAATGCTCAGGAAGCTCTTGACCTCGCTCTCATGAGCTATAAAATAGCAGAAAATAAAGATGTATCTACACCGTATATGGCTAACCTTGACGGTTTCGTGCTGACTCACACCTACGAAACTGTTGACATCCCTGACAGAGAACAGGCTAACCGTTTCCTGCCTCCCTATGAGACAGATAACCGCATCGACTTCAATAATCCTAAGAATATGGCCTTCTCAGCAGGTCCAGATACCAACTATGTTTTCAAATTCAGAGAGCATCAAGGAGTCCTCGCTGCAAGAGATGTTATCAGGGAAACAGAAAAGGAATTTGCCGACGTGTTCGGACGAATGTATTCCGGTCTGGTGGAAAATTACCGCACTGAGGATGCAGACTATATCCTAATAACGCTCGGAAGTATTGCCGGACTCTGCCGTGAGACCGCTGACAAGCTCCGTGAAAATGGCATCAAAGCAGGTGTCGTTAGAATACGCTATATGCGCCCGTTCCCCAATGAAGAAATTGCTCAGGCGCTGAAAAACGCTAAGGCCTACGGTGTTCTTGAAAAGGACATCAGCTTCGGAAATGAAGGTACTGTGTTCACTAACGTGAACTCCGCTCTCAAAAAGGCCGGTGCAGCTATAAATGGATATGACTTCATAGGCGGTCTCGGCGGAAGAAATATCTCCGCAGGTGACATCGAGGATATTTATAACGGTATCATAAACGGTGCTGAAAACGTTAATTTCATCGGTATAAGAGGTGACGGCAATGGCTAATAAAACTGCTGAAAGCATTTCAAGAGAGGAATTTTTCTACGGTCACAAGGCCTGTGCAGGCTGCGGCGGAAGTCTTGCTGTAAGAGCTGCACTGAAGGTGCTCGGTCCCCGTGCGGTATCTGTGCTGCCAGCCGGATGTATGTCTGCTGTAGGATTCAACTTCCCTCAGCTCTGTTTCTCAAACAATTCTATAATCTCTACCTTTGCAGGTACTGCATCAATGCTCACCGGTGTTGAGGCCGGTCTCAGGGCAAAGGGATGCAAGGACTTTACCGCTGTCGGGTTTGCAGGTGACGGCGGAACTGCTGATATTGGGATCCAGGCTCTTTCTGGTGCTATAGACCGCAACGACAATGTCATCTACATATGCTACGACAACGAGGCTTATATGAATACCGGTATCCAGAAGAGCGGTCTCACTCCATTCGGAGCAAAGACCACTACTACTCCGGCCGGACATAATATCCATGGAAATATCAGGCCTAAAAAGAATATGTTCGAGATAGCTGCCGCTCACGATATACCATATGCTGCGACCGCAAGCATCGGATACCTGCCGGACTTCATAGAAAAGGTACGAAAAGCATCCAGGATACAGGGTACAAAATACATCCACGTTATCGCTCCTTGTCCTACAGGCTGGGGAATAGCCCCGGACCAGACTATCGAGATAGCCAAGGAAGTGGTTGACAGCGGCCTTTGGTACCTGGCTGAATATCAGGACGGTCAGTTCACTCTTAACCACAAGCCAAAGGAGTTCACTGATGTCAGCGCCTACCTGAAAAAACAGGGACGTTTCAAGCATCTCACTGATGAGGACATAAAGGTCATAACCGACTCCCGTGATAAAAAATGGGAATTTATAAATAAGAACTTCCAGTTATAAGTTTATCCTATAGCTCATCATAAATACCTGGTATTGGACAAATGAGCTTATAGGGTGTATAATTAAGACATACCAAACAAATATGTAAAATAAGATATGGAGGATATTACAATGAGCAGAGATATAAACAACAAGTACTGGGATGAAGAGCTTGAGACCCTTCCCCGTGAGGAACTGGAAAAAAGACAGCTTGAGGACCTCAAGGAGATAGTTAAGTTTGCTTATGACAACGCTCCTTACTACAAGCGCTCCTTCGATGAGGCTGGTGTAAAGCCTGAGGACATAAAGACTCTCAAGGACATCCAGAAGTTCCCGTTCATAAACAAGAAAACTCAGCGTGACACTCAGGGTGTGGGGTCATTCCTCGGTGAGCTTGCAGCTGTTCCGGAAGAGGATGTTGTATTCATCTCCACTTCCTCAGGCTCTACAGGAGTTCCTACAATGAGCCCCTTCACCAAGAAGGACTTCGACGAGTTCCAGGAGACAGAGAGCCGCTGGTTCTGGCAGGTCGGAATGAGACCTAATGACCGTTACGTTCACGCTCTTAACTTCT
>ODAI014432566.1_pt1 | contig 17351 bp, 39 predicted proteins | sample 1539321 | NCBI WGS metagenome assembly ODAI01 (sample SAMN02144231, study PRJEB22623) | gut metagenome | biome: sheep rumen | host: Ovis aries | place: New Zealand | reverse complement strand
CATGACATCGTTCACATGGTCTCTGTTAGCGTCTGCAAACTCATAAAAAGTTGGGACTTTTGTTGCTGTCCTTGTGTCTCCAAGTGTATTTTGTTTAATTTTTATCCTTCTCATTTCTCATCCACCTCACCCATCAGTTTGTCCAGGAATCCAGCGACAAATAGTCCGATTTTGGATAGCTGCTTCATGACAAAATATCCAATGCCCCATATTGCAAACAACCACCAACCTAAAATGCACATAGTCATGCATAATATTGGAGTATCTGCCCATTCATCTGGCAGTACATGCATCATTACTCCACAGGTTATTCCTGCGCACAGTATCCATGCGATAATGCCTAGTACAATCATTCCTTATCCCCCTTATCCAATGCGCTGTCCCATCCTGCTTCAAAGCCGTCACCGAAACCTTTGTGGTAATCCTTGAACAGCTTTTCCGCACTCTTGTAGCCGTCATCAAATCCCTTGTTCCAGTTGCTGTAATGCTCTTTTGCTGTGTTGTATCCTTCCTGCCAATTCCTCATCGGTTGGAATATCAGATAGGCGCATATTATGCCCATGATATACGGCAGTAGGATTTTGATAAATTCGGTCATTCCTCATCCTCCTTTACCTCAATCAGTGGACAAGCTGTTACCCTTCCATTCCCGTCATAAATCCATTCTTCCGACTGGTCATCATCTAAGCAATGCCCCTCTAGTTCGCATATATCTGTCCATCCTTTATGTGGATGCGGTCTTGAGCCATACCATATACACATATCGCAACTGCTCGGCATTCTAGTCATCGCCGTTGTTTTGATAGCTAACATTTCTCATCCCCCTCTTCCCTGTAGAAAAGCACTGTACACCAGTGCAACACCGTGTTATCCTTCTTATCCCGGCACTCCATGATGTAGCCGTTCTCACCCTCACGCCGTTCTGGGAAAGTGATGTAGTAGCTGTCCTCTTCAAGACCGTCACACAGTGCAAGGTACGCTTCGCCGTATGCTTCCGCTGACTTGTCGCATATCGCAACACAATCCATGTAGCCTGTGTCGCTTTCATAGATTACGACATACTTCTTAGGATATTTGCTTTCTTCAGCCATCCTGTTTCTCCTTGAACCGCCCACCACCAATTGACGTGTCCTTGATCGTGTATGCGTTTATAAGTTTATGCATGTGGTCATATGGTGTTTTAGCAGCAGTCTCGCCATCGTGGTAGCAGACAAATGCTCCGTCTTCCTTCAGGCTTGCGATCCGTCCAAGTTCGTATTTTTCATTGTTGCGGTAAATGATGTATTCACCGACATTCCATTTATCCATCCTGTTCCTCCTCTACCTTAAACGGTGGTATATACGGAATAACATTATCTCTTTCTGAAAATCCAAAACGCAGTCTAATTTCACGCTCTACATCTTCCAGAGCCTTCATATATCCTTTGTGATACTTGGTCGGAATGACTGTATAGTGCTTGCGGTCTTTGCTCCAGAAACTCGGCATATCGTAAGCATTTGACAATCCCAACTCCTGCATCACTCTGTTTACTGTGTCAAATCGCTTGAATATTTCCGCTTTTTCCTCTGATAGCGGCTCGATCTGTGCATATACGTTTTCAAAATCCTCTTCTTTGTAGATTTCCTTTCCTTCGGGATTTATCATTTTCCCCACAGCACATCCCATCTTATAACCTTCTGGAAGGTCAAACACTGCTATGTATTTCATTCCTCATCCACCTCTGCTTCAATCACCGTTGGAGTCTCTCCCAGTCCACAATCAACTCCGTCCATGTCCATATAGTAACCACCTTCCTGCTCCGCTATCTTGTCGTAGGCGACTCGCTCATCAATCAGCCTTCCATGCTTTTCGGGAAGCTCGATCAGAGGACACCACTCAGGCCGCTTAACATCAAGATGCGTCCAATGTGGCTCTTTCCATTGCTGTTTCAGTAATCGGTTTTTCGCATTGCACCAAACATTCCCGTTTTCGTGATAGTACCGACAAAAACCGCAATACTCGCACTCAGATGGCATCTTCATGCCCTTAATCAGTATGCTCATTCGGTTTCACCTGCCCTTCTCCCTGCACTTCCAAACTTCGTAATAGGCACATCTTTCTGCCTTGTATAATTCGTGCATCTTGAAAAACTCATCCATCCTGTCAATACAGTATGGTTTATCATCATCGCATTCTTCGTATTCTTTGTTCCATTTCGGGCAGTCAGGGCAAATAAACCTCTGGCACACCTCCGCACATCCGTCCTGAAACTGGTCTTCATCCATTCCGTCATCAGGATCACAATACTCCCAGATTGCATCCGCCACCCTTTGACAGGCTAGGTGTGAATGCCAATCAAAAAGCTCTCCGTCATACTTGCCTTTGTAGTAGTCATATGTTTCGCCTTTTTCAATCTTCTCACCGCAGTAATCGCATGAATATGCTTTCCTTGCAATTCTGTTTCTATGTTCGATTGTCTCGGTCATTCGCTTTCACCTCCGTCCTCCAGTTCTGCCAAGAATGCTAAATTGCATTCAAGATGCCACCTGTGCGGAAGTCCGCTCTCTTCATCACGGCCATTCGGATCTTTGAGATAAGCTAGCAAGTGTCTGAATGCGGCGTCTCTGTACCGTTCGACTTCAACCTTTTTCCAGTTGTCCGGCCCGCCTTCCGGGTACTTCTCAACGCCGTACATCCTCACATAGGCTATGTCTTTTATGATCTGTGTCGGTACAAGCGAAAGCCGGGGTTTCCCGGCATCCGCTTTGATTGTCTGATCGTTCATCTTCCGTCATCCTCCGCAATCACAGCCATAATATCAGCTGCAGAAATCTTCAAGTCACATTCATTCCAGTGTATGACCAGATGCCATGCGTTAGACGACATGGATACTTTCACCGGCTGCGCTCCGTTCGTTTTGCGGTTTTCTATAATCATTGTCGTTTCTTTCATCCGTATACCTCCCCAAAAGCCTAAGTATGGTCTTATGTACTTCCTTCGGGTCTTTGATCAGTTCGCCCTTTGCGTTGTGCGACAACAGATTTACTACATTCATGCGGCACATTTTGACAAGGCCGTTTGTGTCCTTCAAAATACCGAACGCCGATCTCTCAACTGCCTGTTCACTGGCAATGACAGATAATATGTTATCCTTGGTTTTTGGTGTGTTACGCTGGCGATAAAGTATTTCATAGTCACGCTCAAGAGTGTTTGTATCCATTCGTAAAGCTGCTCCATATACATCAATTACACCTTGCAGATAGTTAATCTCAAAAGGCTTGTCTTCATTGATTGCCCACAGCTTTCCTTCGCCTGGACCTTCCACGATCACGCACAGTACGCCCATTTCATCAATGCTGTCGTATGTATCTACAACTTCACGCTCTCTCAGCGGTACCATGGCATCAATCTTTTTTCTGTTCCGCTTGACGGCCTCATGTGCCTTCTCGCGTTCTCCTGCTGCACGCTCTGATAATGTTTCATACTTCTTGATCTCTTCGGATATCTCAAAGGCTTCAGACCTTGCCTTCATGGTTCCATCCGCAGCCGGACCGACCATAGAAACAAACATGTCAACCAGCTTTCGTGCCTCACCATATTTCTTTCTTGCGCCATTCAATGCGTCCGTGTTCGTCTTATAGTCATTGATTGCCTTTTGTTCCCGCTCCAACGCATTATCAAGGCTTTTCTGGAAATCAGACAGAAGCTGTTCATTCAGTGCATCAAGGTCAGCGTCTCCCAATCTACCAACATAAAAGTATCCGCTGCCTTTTTCCGTTCCGATCTTAACTACCTGGTCAGGGTTTATGTCTCTTATCTTCATCAAACACATCCTCCAACGATGCTAATTGCACGTACAAGTAAACAATGATTGCCACCATAGACAGCAGCAAAAGAATAATCAGCATTACGTCACCCTTCCTGTTAATTTGCGTTCAAGTTCATCAAAGTCATAATTGCGCTGCTGGAAATTATTGAACCTGTTTGCAGTGGTTTCCGGTCGTTTAGCGTCCTGTTGATTCAAGTAGGACTCAAACTTTGTTCCAAACAGGGTTGCTGGACGCAGGTATTTAGCCATGTCAGTTCCCGCCCATTCCGCAGTTTTCTTGTCAATGACTAGCTTGAAATCTTCAAAGGAAAAACCATCGTCAAAACGTGCCTTGATGTGCTTACGGCTATCCTTGGACTGGTCTTTGAATGCCGTTCCTGCTTTCTCGTTTAGGTAATCAAGCACTGCCTTGTACGGGTACTCGGCGGAGGGCTTGCCCGACAATGTATTATTATTTTCTTTTTCCCTTTTCTCTTTTCTTATTTCTTCTTTAGGTTTGGTTAGGTTATTGTTAGGTTTTGTTAGGTTATCGTTAGGTTTGGTTAGGTTATTGTTAGGTTTGGTTAGGTTATTGCTATTATCCTCTTCATCCGTCATTTTTGGTCTGCCGCCTTTTTGGCCATTCTCCGCTTTTCTCTTTGCATTGTCGATCAATGGCTTTATCTGACAGAAGAACGCATATGCAATCATGTTTGTGTTGTCCGGTTCAATGCCGTCCATAGAATAGTGACCTATGTATGACAGGACAATCATTGCTATATCAGGCGGCAAACTCTCCAACGCTTCAAGCGTGTTCCGGTATATGGTGAAGCTGTCCCTCATTTCTCCCCCAATCTGTATTCATCGTAGTGTTTCCGCTTGCCGTCATCCGTCATGTAATAGATCGTATTGGATATGATAGGCACTCCATCAGCTTTAAGGTCCCATATCCGGGCCGAAAGTCTAGTTATGCCAATATGGAACGCCTGGATTGTAGATATGCTGCCATGCGTCCGCATATAGTCAAGGACTTGCTCTTTCTGCGTCATTTCGTCACCTCTATTGTTATTTCGACTCTAGGAAACTTCTTGTCTACATCAAAGTAATCAGTCATTCCCCTTATGTGTTTCTGATCATCATCGTCAATCACGCCAGCCTCTACCAGTGCATCCTGGAATATCTTATGGAAATATCCTGTGATATTGTCCAGGTCACGGCGGGTATTAGGCTCATAGAATGTGTATTCAAGGAAAAGTTTCCCCTTTCCTTCAAACCGTAATCCCTTCGGGATGTACTGGCGGATTGCTCTTTGGTCTTTCTTCTTCATATCGTTTCCGGGCGACCAGTTCCCACGCTTGCGCCTGTTTGCGTCAATCCATTCGTTCAAACTTGCGAACCGGCCCGGAACGATTATCTTAGTGATCATGCAAACGGAAGGTCGGACTCATCCGGAATCGGATAAAACCCATCAGAGGCAGGAGCAGCCGCAGGCTTTTCGTCCTGTACAGCCTTGCTCTCTGCAAACTCATGATCTTCAACCACAACATCGGTGGTATAGACCTTCTTACCGTCACGATCTGTATAAGAACCTGTCTGGATGCGTCCTGTCACAAGTATCTTGGTTCCCTTGTGCAGATACTTTTCAGCAAACTCCGCTTTTTTCTCCCAGCACTGGCAGCGGATAAAGTCGGCCTTCTGATCGCCTTTTGCAAAGCGGCGGTCAACTGCAAGGGTATAAGTTCCAACTGCTTTACCGTCAGGTGTGTGTCTGATCTCCGGCTCTCCCGTGAGACGTCCCATCAAGATTACTGAATTCATGCTCTTTGCCTCCATTTGTCATAAATCAAATCTTTTGTGTTCCAGTCCGTGTATTGCCATTTCAGATAATTCCGTATGAAATCTCCGTAGTCCTTACGCTTGTCACCGTTATCAAAATCAGCGTGGCACTCCTGGCAGAGAAGAACTAAATTCTGTTCTACCCCTAATCCTCCCTGGGATCGCGGTATGTAGTGCGCAACCTGCAGGCCCCATGCCTTGTGACAGATGATACATTCCGCTCCGTCTCTACAAAGGACCCTTGCCCGGACCCTGGGCGATATATCACAGGCCTTACTCCGTTTGCTTTTCATGCTGTTTCTCCCATGCATCCAGGGCCTGTTTCATCTGTTCGCTGGTAGGCGTATCAAGTCCCATTTCCTTCATTTCTGATATCACCCCGTCAAGAAGGACGGAAAACTGTTTTGTGTCGTACGTTGACGATCCGTAATAACAGAGCATCTGAACTGCAGCTTGCCCATTTATATCTATGGTTCCGATCTCTTCGCATTCCCGCCACTGCCGCTTCAGCATTTCAACTGCCTTTGGTTTAACGCAAACATATGTATATTCCCCATATCTCTTGAGCATCTGAAGATATACCGACCATTTATCGGTCCGCAGTGTAGATGCGATGCGGCCCAGGCATTCCCACAGCAAGGCATTAGCATTCTTGCTGCGCTTGTTTCTGTGCCTCACGGCGGAGATATCCAGCGTATCTCCGCCCGATATATCATCAAGACTGGGGAGTGAGTGAATTTCAAATGTAACCATCCAACGGCCTGTCACCAGGTCCCTTGCTACACCTTTTAAAACGCCCTGTGCCTCCATCAGCTTTTCTCCAAGGCCCGGACAGCTGCTGCATGTTGCTCTTCCGTTAATTCGGAAAGAGATTTCACACCGTATCTCTCAAACAGCTTTTGCACTTTGACGCCCTTCTGATCACACAGCGCAGCCAGGGCCTCCACCTTTGTATGGCTGATCAACTGCGTTTGAAGGTTGCTCTGCGCTTCTTTTGCGGAGGCCGGCGTGCCAAACGCTATGTCATGTCCGGTCTTAGTGTTGGTAACGATCACATAGCAAATGCGCTTTCCTTCATACTGGATTTCTTTCACGATGAAATAATCCTTGCATGACCATTTCCCGTTGTTTTCTTTCAGAGTATTTAGGTCCCTGGCGTATACAAACATTGCAGGGGCCGTGTACAACTCACGGCCAATCCCCCAGTTAAAGCAAGCCCGCTTGAAAGAGTCGGACGCCTGGCCCTTCTCTTTTTCGGTGTAGGACTCAACACCTACATCCTGCTTCCATACCCATTCATCGCCGCACTTAATACCCACGGAGCAAAACAGGTTCCCGTTAATCAGTTCATGACGCCTCTGCCAGTTCTCCGGGCCTACTGTTTCATCAAGAATGTTCATGTCGCACCTAGCGTCCTTATACAGAAGAAGCTGAACGCCCCACTGTGCAACGCTGCTGATCCTGGCGTCAATTTCATCTGCTCTTAAAAGTCTTACGTCCATTCGTCCTCCTCATCATCTATGTAGGTTTTATATTCCTCTTCCAGGCATTCCGCACATACAAGGCCGTTATCAATCTCATATGCGTAATCATCCATAATCGGACGTTTGCAGCATGAACAGATCGGTCTATGCATCGTCTGCCTTGCAATTTCTGCTTCATGTTCCTCAAAGAAATCGTAGTTATCCTTGATATACGCCATATTCCCACTCCTCACGCCTTGCTTTCGGATTTACCTGTGCTTCTGCAAGCAGTCCTTTAAGAAATGCTTCTCCTCGTTCCAAGTTTGGATCATGGTTCATTGATAAATCGCTTGCACAGAATGCCACATATTTCTTTTCACCCAGGTAAAACAGGCAAACAAAAATCTCATCGTCATATAGTCCGTGACTAAGCGATGCTGATACATATACTTTGCTGTTGACCTCATCTATAAGGTCGAGCAAATGATTAAGTCTTTCTCTTGTCATGATGCGTCCTTTCTGATAAAATACGCACAAGGGCGTTATTGCTCTGTCACCTATCGCCGTGATTGCTCCGACTCAGCGTCACGGCATTTTTTATTGTGTCGATTGTCCAGTCCACTGCACAGGTGGATATCATATGGACAGATACCCAAAAGGTAATTACCTGTCCGGCGTTCATTTCTTTATGAAGGACGGCCAGAACCAGGATTGTGATTACTTCACCGATTGCGGCACTTCGTGTTAGATCATGCGCCATGACTGTACCCTCCGACATACTTGCCTTTCATTGAATACGGGTAAAACTTCCCATTCGTCATAAACTGCTCTTCCTTGCAAAACGGGCATTCGCCGTCCGGGTAATCCGGGTAATTGAGCAACTTACACTTTCCGCATTGCTTGGCGAAGCAGTCTCGGCTGTCTTTGCATGTTTCAAAACCGTTCATTAGTTACCTCCTTTCCATCGCATCTTCCAACGCCCACAACTCCCACATGGAGAATGTGCGGACATTCTTACACCTACGTTGCAGCGTTTTATAATCAAGGCCGCTCCTGCGTGACAGTTCCTTGATAGAACCGGCATCCAGAAGCATACTGCCGACCTTGGCCATCAGATCTTTTTCTCTCGGGTCTCTTGCTATCTTGGCCATGTTCTTGCCTCCTTTCTTTAACAGTGTTTAAGTCATTAGGCAAAAAAATAGTCACTGAACTGATTGCGGTCGATATCAAGAAGTTTAGCCCATCGTTCTATATCTTCTTGTGAAAAACCTGCCTTGCATTGCATCTTGTTTGATAATGCCTGCTTTGTAATTCCCAATTTAACAGCGAAATTGTTCTGTGAACCATACTTTTCTATAATGCGTCCGCGCAGCTTGTTGTATGAATAAATAGCATTCATCACTCAAACACCTCCTTTCACAGAATACTTTAGCACTGTTTAAGTCCTGTGTCAATTCCCTAATTTAACTTCATTAAAGAAATTTATTGAACGCTAAACTTTCATATGATACAATCAAGACAGAGGAGGTGAGATGATGAAACATGAAGAAACAGCCAAAAGAATACGCTTCGCTCTTGATAAAGCAGAGATAAGCGCAAAGGAACTATCCGTCAAATCCGGAGTAGCTGAAGCATCCATAAGCCAGTATGTTAATGGGTATCATAAGCCTTCTAATATAAGTGCAGGAAAAATGGCCCCAATCCTGGGCGTTAATCCTATGTGGTTAATGGGATTTGATGAACCTATGGAAAAGGGGTATCACAACATCGTTCCTATTTCTACTAAGCGCTTTCCAGTCCTCTCCTCTATAGCCTGTGGAGAACCGATCTTAATGCAGGAAGATAAAGAACTATACGTCAATGCTGCATCCGATATAAACGCAGATTTTGTTCTTATAGCAAAAGGGGACAGCATGAAGAACGCCAGGATATATGATGGTGATTATGTTTTCATCCGAAGACAGCCAACTGTCGAAAATGGAGAAATAGCCGCTGTCGGGATCGGTGATGAGGCAACACTAAAAAGGGTGTTTTGGTATGCAAACAAGTCCGTCCTGGTATTGAGGGCAGAAAACCCGGATTATTCCGATATGGAGTATTCCGGGCAATCATTAAATGATGTTCATATTTTTGGCAAGGCTGTGGCCTTCCAAGGTGATGTGAAATAAAAATGAAAGGGGGTGGCATCATGGCCAAGGCACTAAAGTGTCCTAAGTGCAAAAGCACTAATGTAGAGGTAGTCCAGCAGAAGACAAGAACGTCTCTGAATTTGAACCCGCTGCATCCGTTCACGCTGGTTAATCACAAGCAGACAGGCAAGATAAAAGCACACTGCCTTGATTGCGGTAGGATATTTGACGCAAAAATCTAAAACCGTCCACCCTGCTGCCACAGGATGAACGGTGCGGCAAAAAATCAGAAGCATCTAAAAATATTTAGCGCTCAAAAGTATTATATCATGTGAGCAGAAGGGAGGGCAATGCCAAAAGCCAGGAAACTTCCATCCGGATCATACCGATGCTTAGTGTTCGCCGGTTATGAGATTAAGGACGGAAAGAAAAAGAGAAAGTACGAATCCTTCACGGCATCCACCAAGAGGGAAGCGGAGGCAATGGCGGCAAAGTGGGCGGAACGAAAAAACCAACGCCCGGAAGATATCACGGTAGGCGAAGCAATCAAAAGATACATAGAAGCAAAAGAAAATGTCCTGTCTCCGTCTACGATCAGAGGTTATAACACAGCGGAGAAACGTTTTGATCAGATCAGCGAAACAAAGCTTCGCGCACTGACAAACGCGGATGTCCAGTTATGGATATCAGAATTATCCACTAAGGTATCCGCAAAAACAGTAAGAAACACTTATGGCCTGCTTACTTCAGCGCTGAGTATGTTTGCGCCAGGCTTGCAGCTATCTGTCACACTTCCACAGGTACAAAAGAAACAAGTAAAATTCCTAACCGCTGAACAACTTCAGAAACTCCTGGATCATACAAAAGGGAAAAAGCTATGGATCGCTATTATGCTTGCCAGGTATTACGGCTTGCGAAGAAGCGAAATTTGCGCACTGCGGTCTGAAGATTTAGCTGGAAACATCCTAACTATAAGAAGAGCAATGGTTCCGGACAAAGACGGAAACTGGATTATCAAGGAACGGCCAAAAACAGATTCGTCTTATCGCTATCTGATCATCGGAGAGCCGCTTTTAAGCGTCCTTAAGGAATGTGATGGACCAATTATGGACTGCAATCCGGATGCGCTTTTTGACCGCTTCAGACGCGCTCTGAAGGCACTGAAACTCTCGTCAATACCATTCCATACGCTTCGCCACATGTTCGCGACAGGTGCCGCCAAGCAAAACATTCCCGATATTTACACGGCAAAAATGGGAGGATGGAACCCCGGCTCAAGCGTCCTTAAAAAAATATATCAGAACGCCCAGGACGATGATCTGAGGAAACAAATGAATAAGTTAAACAAAGTTATGCAACACGAAATGCAACACGGAACGCCTAAAAAGAGAAAAACTCCGCAAAATAGCGGAGTTTAAGAACGGAGACGGAGGGATTCGAACCCTTTTACAAAAATCCAGATTTTCCACGCAAATTCAATATTCCTTGATTTTATAAGCTTTTTTATGGTCTCAAAAATGTCCTTGAAGGTCAAAGATGTCTCTAAAATACCATGTTTGAGACGATTGTGCAACACGAAATGCAACACGAAGAAACGGCAGGATTTTACTCCTGCCGTAACTTTTTCATAGTTCCTTCATACAGCCTGGGGCATACCGTCTCCAGCGCTTGCATTGTTTCGTCCAATATATTATATACGCGCTCAACCGGTAAGTCCTTTACCGCTTTGGCGAATTCCGAATCCCCTGTGAATGCGATATGTTCCGGTTTGCCCATATGCTGCAGAATGGTATAGAACGCTGCCAGCTTTATACAAGTATTGGCGTTAGGGTTTTTCTGTGACAGACACTCGGCTATGGCCTCCTGCACTTCTCTCTCCGTGATCAAGAGGCCACCCCCTTACATCTGTTCCATCTTGCTGATGAAGGACTGAAATTCCCTTCTGGTGCGCTCATCGGGCGCCTCATTCATCAAGTCGCGCAGTTCCTGGACCATTCCGTTATCGTATGAACCATTGCGGGAATATCTGCCCATGCTGTCACGCTTGGCATTTCTTCCACGTGCATATGATCCTCTGATATTATAGGTCCGGTTCCCACGGCCATAAGAACCGTCATTGTAAGAACCATTATTATAGGAACCTTCTGAGTAGCCTTCCTCTTCCTCATACTTCTCGATAATCTTGTCGATGTTCTTGATAGTATGGGCCAGTTTGTCTACTACATCCAGCGTGCCGGCTGTGAGTTCGCCTTTTTCGCCATACTCTTCCAGTTCTTTGCAAAGCTGTTCTTTCAGATCATAAATAGCGTGCATCTTATCTCCTTTCCCGTCACGCAATCCTGGTGAACGTAATATTCGCGTTTTGCAGATTGATCACCGGAGCCGGCGTGACTGTTGCATCCTCACTGGCAGGAACACTGCGAAGTGATACGCTGAAGCAACAACCACGCGGAACAGTGATTATTGCGGTGGATGTTACGTTGCCGTATTCATCCACAGCCGCCGGGGTGTAAATTGCCCGGCTTGTCGGCCTGGTCTCACCATTAACGGCCAATGCCACGGCGATGGGCGCCACGGTCCCACCCTCGGGGACTGCGACATTTCCATTAAAGGTGACCTGATACCGCGCAAAACAACATGAAGGATTGTTGACAATACCACGGAGAGTAAAAACCCCTGTGCCATCTTCATGATAGATATATCCTTTTCGGCAAGGGATAGAACCGTTGAAGACTGCCGGTTGATTTAATCCGACCGGCTGAACTTCGTTATATACATACTCGGCCATGGTCTACCTCCTTACGCTCCGCAACTGCATCCCTGGTACGGGGAAGAGAGCGGATTGCAAACAGGATAGGTTCCGACCGGGCAATTCTTCAGACGGTTATACACGCCGTCAATCTCCGCTGCCTGTCCGGCAAGGATCTGAGCGGTCTGTGCTGTCTGAGAAGCCTGCATGGTTGCCATATTGACCTGGTTCTGAAGGCCGATATTCTCACGCTGTGCAGCTGCAAGCTGAGACTTCACGCCGTCCAGTTCAAGAGCGCAGAGTTTGTCAAGAATAGCCTGGGTTCCGCGGGTCTGAGAGTCGATGATGTCTCTTGTGTTCATCAGAGACTGGGTACGATCTTGGCAGTTTTCGCTTGCCACAGTGTATTTCAGATCGGCAGTTGCCGCCCGGTTGTCACAGCAACACTGAGCAAGCTGACTCTGAAGGCCGTTCATACCCTGCATCTGTGCCGTCTGCGCGGCAAAACTGCGTTCAAGGTCGGAAATCTGGTTGGTATACATCTGTGCCGAAATAGCGTTCTGCGCTCCGTTGATGGATGCGTTCACGCCCGCAAAGCCTCCGCACAGTGCATTCTGAACATCCCCGAACCCGGTGGTGATGCCGTTCTGAATGCCCTGTATACTTGTGTTGAGCATCTGATCGCGGAAACCGCCGTTAATCTGATTGGAGTTGTTCATCCAAGGATAAAGACCGCAGTCAAAGCCACCGCCAAAACCGCCGCCGAATCCGTTTCCCCATCCTCCGAACATTCCGAAAATGAGGAACAGAATAATCCAAGAACTCCAATCACCGCCCATGCCGAAACCGCCATTGTTTCCGTACATGGGTGCGACAGGCATTACCATGCCGTTGCTCTCGTCTGTGAGTGCCATGTGTTCTCCTTCCTACCGCCAATTATTTGCGGTGAGCCACCCGTCACGTCTGACAGGCGGGTTGTATATTGTTAAGCATTGCGCATTGCTTACTTCATCATCTGCGTGAAGGTACGCGCCATCTGTTGCGCTTGGTTGTACTGCGCCTGTGTGATGCGCCCCGTATCCATGAGATGCTGTATCACGGCTTGCGGGTTGTTCTGAAGCCCCTGCGGGATGCCCATGCCCTGCATCACCTTCGCGGGGTTACTCATGAACTGCTGAAACATCGCTATCATGTTATTGTTCATCCTGCTCCACCTTCTTTACAGGGCGTTTCACTGGTTTCTCGCCATCTAATTTGCTTTTTAACGCGTTTATTTCATCCCATAGCAGTTTTATCTGTGCCTCGCCGTCAAATGCGTTTACGGGGTGAATTTGCGCGTTCTGCGGGGTCATATCTTCTTTCACCAATCTGTACCGCTCAAACGTGGGCGGTTCCATAGGTGACGCGCCTTTTGTCTTGGTGTACACATAAGGCGCATTTTCGTCCTTAAATGTGATGCTGTTTCCGGGAGCAACAGGATAGTTGAAAGCCTCCTCAATACTGCGCACGGACACGAACCCGCTCTGCGGTTGCTGATACTGCTGATACGGCTGATACATGTTATACGGATATGCCATTGTCATCCCTCCAGTAATAAATCAGCGGTACTTGGTCACCGCTGTCCCAAGTGTCAAACCAATCCCCGGACTCAATCGTCACAACGTGGTCGCCCGTTCCAAGTACATACAGCCCGCGCGGATGATCTGCCGCGAAATCTGCCACCGTGTAACAATCCGGGCAGGTATTTGGGATCGCGTACCGTTTGAAGCCGTAACTTCTCAGAAGGTCATCCCAAACATAGTTCTTGTGCATCAAATCCTTGTGTTTCATGCCAGTCATGGACAGCTTCACGTATGTGCTGTCCCAATCAAGGCCAAGTGCCTTTGATAACGCCCGCACCGTACAATCCTCAGTGCGCTTGCCTGATGGGTTAGGGTTGTATTCAACAAACATAAAAAAGCCCTCCTGCTATGTCCATTTTCGGACATAACAGAAGGGCTTTCGATGAATTGAAAGTGCATGTTTAGTGCAGTTTTTGTGAGGTCGGTAAATGCCTTAGCAGTTTATCTTCCTGTTTGTAAACAATGTTCTTGATCTGTCTGACAGATAGGCCATATTTATCCGCAAGCGGTTCATAACATATTCCGTCAATCAGCCTGGAGTAAAGGATTTTTCTGTCACGTTCTGACTTTATCCACTCGTCAATCAAGCGGGCAAGGTCACTGTTTGATATATTTTCATATCTGTTCATTTTTTCACACGTACTCTTCCGGTACCGTGACAGACGTTACATTTCCGGTATCCCGTCTTGCCGCCCGTCTTCCTCCGTCTCACTCGGATAGTCTGTTTCGCGTATGCCATAATTATTGATCGTTCCTTCCGCGACTCCACTTAACGTGATATTGCCACCGGCATCCGTCTTTCCGTCCTGCGTGATGACAATATCTTCGAACTGGCTTTCGTAAATGATCCAGCCGGCATTGGTTCCAATAAGCGCCAAAAAGATAATGATACAAAGTATCCATAATCTTTTTACGTGGCGCTCTGCTCTTGCCTGCTCACCTTCGTATACATAATACGGGACCTGTCTGTCTTCCATGTTTTCATCCTTTCAGTCTGATAATATATCCTACTTTTGATGTACTCCAGGACAGAGGCCCGATCCATTTGACAAAGTGTGCGCCTTCGCCTTTCTCGGTACAGTAGGCATGTCCTGTATCATAAGATATACCATTTCCAAGGTAGGCGCAAGTATGGTTCAGATTTACAAATGTAAGAATATCGCCCGGACACAAGATGCCTTGTTCCATCAGCTGTTTGGGCGTCTTGTTTCCAATTTTGATAAGGTCGGCATATTTACGCAGATCAGCTTCGGCGTGGGAATTGAGCCAACGTATTGTTCCGCCTTTTTGACCGTACCAGCTGCAGGCACTGGCCGGGATGCCAGACTCTTTAAGGGCAAACGCAACTCCTCCCATACAATTCGTGTACAATTTCCCTTTTTTCCGCGTCTTCCAAAAGGTAGACTCTGAAATATACTTTGAATTGTAATAGCGCCAGTCCTTGCCGGCTGCGATATCATCAACCAACCATTGATTGAGGCGCACCATAGCAGCGCAGAACTTCTGCACACGGTTCAGCTTCGGCTTATATACCAGCATCCGCGTTTCCATATTGTAGACGCGGAAACCCCAATTTTCATTAGCCTGCTTCTTTGCGTTATTCAGATCATGAAAAAGGCCCAGGCGGTATTTTGTCTCTGACAATCTCCGCTGGACCGCGTATATATCTTTCTGACCGGAATAAATCAATTCGCCTGCCTGGCTATAAACGTTCAAGCCTTTTGCATCCGCTTCTGCAATCGCGCCACCTTTATTGTGATAAGCGCCTGCCTGTCTGATATATATTCCGTTTTTGTAGTCTTCCGCGACTCTATACCAATCATCCACGTACACCACGCCAGCCTGCTGGTCGTACTTCGTGAGGTCGTATTCTCTGATGATCCGCATGATTTTGGTGATATAGTCCGGGTCGGTAGCATATCCGCCTTTGGATATGATCGTGATGACCTGTTCCGGGTCTGTAAGTCCCTGTACCGAACGATATTTGTATTTACCGCCCGATTTCACGTTCAATAGGAACATTTCATAGTCCCGGATACATTCTTCATAACAACTGTACACCCGGAACGGCCTTTCCTTTGTAATCCACTTGCCGTTTTCGTACTCTTGCGTTGGTTTGGTGATTGTTTTACCGCTCCAGCATGAGAATTCCGACCAGGTGCTGTTGATGAGGTCTGCGACCATTCCAAGGATATTATTGCCTTTGGTAAGAACAAGCGCGTCCGCTCCCAAACCAAACCCACTTTCATCACAAGCCTGCGCTATCACATCCGAAGGAAGAATGCGGGTTTCCTTGTACAGCTTTACAGCTATAGGCGCGACTTTGTTTATAAAGTCCTGTCTGCTTGTTGGAATGCCCGTTGCTTTTGTCGGATTAAGAATCATGTTTACCGCATCCGCAATCTGTCCAAGGCGGTCATAGATATACTGACCCGGGCAAGACTTTGCAGCATAGTCCCTGTGAACCGTTATATTTGCCCCGTTAAGGTGGTTCATCCGCGTGGCCTGGTCTGTTGACCATACAAGTTTTTTGATGCCGTTACGCTGGCAAATATCCACGCACAGGGCAATCAGAGATTTATAAACCTTGTCGTTTATCGCATAAGGTTCTGTCTTATCCGATGCGCATTCAATGGTGATAGCGCGGTTATCGTTTTCACGGCTGCTGCTGCACCATGACCTATCGTCCTCCGGAACAAACAGGCCTATTCTTCCATCTGATCCGATGCCATAGTTGGCCGATGCTTGTGCAGATGATTTGGAGAACCAGGACCCCATTTCCTCTACACTTGCCTGCCCGACATAGCAATGCGGAGTGATTGTATCTATTACATGGTTTCTGGGAGTGTTCCGGTTAGGCGACAGCCTTTCATAAGATACAAGACTGGAATTACTCATCATTCCTCCTGCGTAAGCTGTTTAACAATCTGATTGGCTCCGGTCGATGCAAGGCCGGAAGCTATGCCGACCGCAATAGCGTTCAGAATATCCTTTGCCGGGAAGTCCGGGATAGTATACATACCGACTACGCCCAGGATCGCGCCGACAAGGCCAACGGTTACAGGGATGAACTTGTCCGGAAATGCGTCAAAGGCCTTGCATCCCATTCCTACCAGGTATGAGATCACAGTAATTGCTGCCACTGTTGCAATAATGGTGTCCATAGTACCTCCTTATAGCTTGTGCGCCTGGAATAATCGCAGGTATTCTGATTTGATATATTCTGCAGCGGTCTTTGTTCGTCCGTTCGCGAAATCGGGGTGTTCACTGCAGTATCTATTGTATGATTCGCAATCGTCCAAAATCTGCTCAAAATACTCCTGGCTATGATCAATTTTGTTATAGAGTTCATCCTTGAAACGAAGTATCTTCGTCCTGGACTGCACGGCCTTGTCTTCTTCCACTGCTTTTTCCAGCGCTGACAAGCGGGTGTTGGTGTCCGACAACGCCTTCAAAATATCTTTGGTCAGATCATGCTTGCTGTCGTGTCGAGAAATTAGAAACTGAATGAATGTGAGTAGGCCTCCGCCGATGAGGACGAAGAGAAGGTTTTCAGCGCCGTGAACCATTGGGATCACTCCTTTCATTGAAAAGAGCCGCCCACGAAGGACGGCCCGGTTTATAAGTTGCTTAGTTACCTAAATGGGTCTTTAGTTGCTCAATTTAATACTCAAACACAGCAACCTTTCTTTCTTCCAAGATGTCATTTACATCAGCACCAACCCTGCACACTTTAACTATTCGGTTCTTTTTATCAATCCCAT
>ODAI014201153.1_pt1 | contig 17354 bp, 16 predicted proteins | sample 1539321 | NCBI WGS metagenome assembly ODAI01 (sample SAMN02144231, study PRJEB22623) | gut metagenome | biome: sheep rumen | host: Ovis aries | place: New Zealand | reverse complement strand
CATTCTCGCAGGAAAGAAGCGTCATATATAGGTTTCCCTGGTTCAGGACATAGCTTTCGGCAAAGAGTTCGTGGATTTGCAGGCTATGGTCGGGATAGCTCATAATCCTCTCTTTCAGAGTTTCTTCCGTCCCGGTTATACAGTAGCGGGAAGTCCACCCGCAGGCCAGGCACATGAGCAGTTTGCTCCGCATGAAAACGGGAATGGGAAAGTCCTGTTGCTTTCCGGCGAACCTTCTCCACAGGCGGTGCCAATAGCCATACAGATTATAGACTCTAGCCTCGGGAGACCATCTATGCTCTTCCCCGATGTACGGCGAAATGGCAGGATAGTTCCGGCGGAGGATATCGGCAAACTGTTCCAGCAGCAGTTCGTTATCAAGGGAATAGGTTTTCCCTATTTTGAAATCGGCCTCTCCGGCCTTTCTTTCCCTGTCCGATACGGCCTGGGGCAGGTCCTGGTGGAAAAAGGCCGAAGCCAGTTTTACAAAGGCCGTGTCCAGTTTCCGGATGAGCATGGCATCCCCCTGCGGATCCACCAGCATCACGCGGTCCTGCTGATACCCCTCGGACTCATAGCTGCGCTCCAGCCAGAATTTGAAGCCTTCCTCGCCCTGGACGGCCATGCGGGAAGTGCCGCAGCCGGAAAGGACCAGTGCGGATAGCAGCAGGGAGGTAAGAAGGGTTATGGACGGTCTCGTAACGGTTAAGGCTCAGTTATTTTCGGCCAATTTACGAAAAAATGGCCGTACTGCCAAAACCGCTGGTCCGGAAATACCTTATTTCCAGCTGATAAGTCATTGGATTACGGCATTGGAGAAACCGGCCTCTTCCATGGCGGCCCTGGCATATCGCAGCGCGAAAGCGGTTCCGCAGACGGTCCCCGATCCGGCCGCCACGCTGGAGAGGCTGGGATACTGAACGGCAGACGCCACGGACAAGCCGTGGCGTTTGCATGTGATTCCGTTGGGATTCGAACCCAAGACCCACAGCTTAGAAGGCTGTTGCTCTATCCAGCTGAGCTACGGAACCATCCTATTCAAGGGTGCAAAGATAATGAAAAATCGGCAAAAGGCAAACCTTATCAGCGCTCCGACAGGGAAAGCAGCAGTTGGAGCTGCTGATTCACGGCGTCGGCAAAGCTGAACACGCCTTCCTCAAGGGGCTGGTTGAAGGTGTCCGTGACAACGCCGTTTTCATGGACCATGGAAACGGACTCCAGGCCGCCGGCGATTTTCCGGAGGTCTTCCAGGGAGGGAAACACGTAGATGAAGTTGGTGTCGTCGCGGGTTTGCTTGAGCTCGATCATGGAGCCGTCCTTAAGGGTGAAGCGGACGGCGGAATCGTATTCAAAGTGGTAGGAATCCTCGGTGCCCAGCATAAAGGCCAGGTCTATATCCTCCGTATTGGTGCTCTTGTAATACAGGTGGGACAGGATGATGTTGTACAGGAACCGGTCCCCTTTGCCCACCACCGGGTTGGAGGTGATCATGATGCTGTTCAGGTTGTCCGTGTAGCCGGCGACGGTGGCTTTGAGGTCGATGGTGCTTTCGGACGCCTTGAGAATGGCCTCGCAGTGGCGCTTGAGCAGGCTCCCGAAAGCATCGTCGGCGGAGAAGTTCGCCTGGATGTAATCGTCCGGATTCCAGCCGGTGACAATATCGATGGACTTGACGCCGCGGACCATTTTCTCCATATCAGCGGGCTCCGCCGCATATTTGAGCCTGTTCCAGAAAACGCCGCTGTCCAGGCGCCGTTTGGTGGCCGAATCCTGGCCGATCTGTTCCAGGCGCACGATCTTGCCGTTGGTGAGGGTGACGGCCATTTTCACGCCCTTGGGCACCGCGGTGGCGTTTTTCTGCTCCAGGTTCATGTACAGCAGGTACATGGTGGACCCGTCCGGGAACCCCACCAGCTCCACGCGTGTCCAGACGGGGACGCCTCCGGCCTCCAGCAGTTCGTAATCGGTAGAGATATGGGTCATGCCCTCCGACCGGTAGTTGGTACGGATTTGCTGGGCTTCAAGGTTCAGTGCCAGCAGCGCGGCGGCTGCCAAAACGACGATTTTTTTCATTCGATTCATTATTTCCGGGTACAAAGATACATTTTCTATGCCAAAAATCATTATCTTTACGGATACTAATTATTCGGCTATGTATCAATACACCTTAGTGGAAGAGACGCCCGTCCTCAATGCGGGCACCAGGGGGATCAAACGTTATATCCTCAGCCTGGACAACCATGTGAGCATTCTGGAGGCGCTTACCGCCTTCTGCACGGAAAAGCGGATTTTCGCCGGGAAAATCAGCGGCCTGGGCGCCGTGAACAGCGCCACGTTCCGTTTCCTGGACCCTGCTACCCTGAAGTATGTAGACAAAACCTTCGAGGAGCAGATGGAAATCACCAACCTCACCGGGAATATCTCCCAGAAGGATGGGAAACCTTATCTGCACCTCCATATCACGGCCAGCCGCCGGGACTACACCTGTATCGGCGGGCATCTGCTGGACGCCCGCATCAACGGTGCCTGTGAGCTTTTCGTGGAGGATTATTACCTTACTTCCGTCGGCAGGTACCAGGACCCCGAAACCGGATTGAACCTGTATAAATTCTAGACTATATGACTTTTACTATGATTGTGGAGCTGCTTATCGTACTGGCGGCTCTGTATGTGGGGTCCCGGTATGGTTCCCTGGCGCTGGGCGCCATTTCAGGCATCGGCCTGGCCATCCTGGTATTCGGCTTCGGCCTCAAGCCTGGCACGCCCCCTACGGACGTTATTTACATCATCATCGCCGCGGTTACCTGCGCCGGCACCCTGCAGGCCTCCGGAGGTATGGACTGGATGATCCAGGTAGCCGAAAAACTGCTCCGCAAGCATCCGGAGCACATTACCTTCCTGGGCCCCCTGACCACCTTCTTCCTGACTGTCCTGGTGGGTACGGGCCACGTGGTGTACACCATCATGCCCATTATCTGTGACATCGCCCTCAAGAAAGGGATCCGGCCGGAACGGCCCTGCGGCGTGTCTTCCGTGGCTTCCCAGGTGGGCATCACCTGCTCTCCCATCGCCGCCGCCGTGGTGGCCTTCGTCACCATCTCCAACGCCAATGGCTACATGGTGAGCATCCCGCAGGTCCTGATGGTCACCATTCCCGCCTGCGTGATCGGGCTCATGTGCGCCGCCGCTGCCTCTTACAGGCGGGGCAAAGACCTGGACAAGGATCCGGACTTCCTCAAGCGGAAGTCAGACCCCGAGCAGTATGCCTTCATGTATGGCAACTCCGCCACCACCCTGGACAAGGTTATCACCAAAGAGGCCAAGGCCTCCGTGTTCATCTTCCTGGGCGCCCTGCTGGTAATCGTGGGCTTCGCCTTCTGTCAGATGGTCCATGTCGGGGACCAGTCCCTGGCCGACAAGATCGCCCTTCCCAAAATGAATATCTGTATTCAGATCATCATGCTCATGGCCGCCGCCTGCAACATCATGTTCTGCAAGGCCGCTCCCAAGAAGGCGGTTGCCGGCGCCGTGTGGCAGTCGGGCATGGTGGCTGTGGTGGCTATCTATGGAATCGCCTGGCTGGCAGATACATATTTCAGCAACTACATGGACCAGATGAAGCTCATGCTCACGGACCTCGTAACCGCTTACCCCTGGAGCATCGCCTTCGTGTTCTTCCTGGTTTCGGTGCTCATCAACAGCCAGGGCGCCGTGGTGGTAGCCATGCTTCCGCTGGCCTATGAGCTGGGTATTGCCGGTCCGGTGCTGCTGGGCGTGCTCCCCAGCGTGTACGGTTATTTCTTCATCCCCAACTATCCCTCAGACATTGCAACGGTGAACTTCGACCGGTCCGGTACCACGGTTATCGGCAAGTATCTTTTGAACCACAGTTTCATGATGCCGGGCCTGATCAGCGTGGTGGTAGCTACCATCGTGGGCTATCTCCTTACCAATGTTATCTTTGCCGGGTATTTCGCCAGCTTTGTCCAATAGCGGGAAATCGGCAAAAAAGTGTTATATTTGCACGTTTATAAGAATAAGCGTTAAAATGATGATAGTTACCAAGCGATGGATGGCCGCAGCCGCCGGCCTTTTCCTGCTCTGCGGTGCCGCATGGGCCCAGAGCACCATGAGCGACGACCAGGTACTGGAATATGCCCAGCAGGCTGTCGCAGAAGGCAAATCCCGGGAAGAGATTGTTACGGAGCTTTCGCTCAAGGGGGTTACCCGCGCCCAGGCGGAACGGGTGTATGCCCTGTATCAGAGCAGGCAGAGCTCCAATCAGGCCGCAGTCGCCGTTCAGGACGTGAGCCGCGTACATACGGTCAGCGCAGAGGCCACCGACGAAAGCCAGGTTACCGCTTTCGTGGCAGAGAATGTGAATGTCTATGGCCGGAACATTTTCCGGGACAGGGGACTGAATTTCAATCCCAGCGAAAACATGGCCACCCCGCGCAATTACAGGCTGGGCCCCGGCGATGAGGTGATTATCGACGTGTTCGGCCAGAACCAGACCACCCTTCGCGGAACCATCTCCCCGGAAGGAAGCATCAATGTGGACATCCTGGGTCCCCTGTACCTGAACGGAATGACCATCGAGGAGGCCAACGCCTACCTGAAAAAACGCCTTTCCCAGATTTACGGCGGCCTGCAGGGTTCCGCTACGGACATGCGGCTTAGCCTGGGCCAGATCCGGACCATCCAGGTGAGCGTGGTGGGCGATGTCAACGCCCCGGGCACGTATGTGCTTTCCGCCTTTGCCACGGCTTTCCATGCCCTGTACCGTGCCGGCGGCGTCGTGGATCCCGGTACCCTGAGAAGCATCAAGGTGGTCCGTGGCAGGAAAACCGTGGGCATGGTGGACGTGTACGAATTCCTGATGAAGGGAGACACCACCTCCGACATCCGCCTGGAAGAAGGCGACGTGATCCTGGTTTCCCCGTATGCCAGCCTGGTTTCCGTGGAAGGGGCCGTGAAAAGGCCGATGTTCTTTGAGATGAAGGAAGGGGAGACCCTGGCCAACCTGTTCACCTATGCCGGCGGCTTCTCCAACGGGGCCAACACCTCGTCGGTAACGGTTTACCGCCAGACAGACCGGGAATTCGAGATCCGTACCGTGCCGGCCGGCCAGTACGAGACCTTCAAGCTCCGCACCGGCGACCGGGTCACCGTGGGTGAGCTCCAGTCCCGTTTCCAGAACCGGACCGTCATCTTCGGCTCGGTGTATTTCCCCGGCACCTATGAGCTGGGAGAGGTAAAAACGGCCAAGGGCCTGGTGGAAAAGGCCGGCGGCGTGCTTCCGGAAGCCTTTACGGACCGTGTGGTGGTGCATCGCGAGCACGACGACAAGTCCAAGGAGATCTTCTCCCTGAACCTGACGGACATTATCGCGGGCAAGGCCCCGGACTTCGTGCTCCAGAACAACGATGAACTGCACATCGCCAGCAGCTTCGACCTCAAAGACCAGGGTACCATGACCATCAGCGGCCTGGTGAACCGGCCCGGCACCTTCCCCTTCGCGGAGAATACCACCCTGGAAGACTTCATCATCCTGGCCGGCGGCCTGCAGGACGGTGCCTCCACCTCCCGTATAGACGTAACCCGCCGCAAGAAAGACGCTGCGGGAATGGTCGCCACCAGCGATATCGGTGAGCTTTACTCCTTCTCGCTCAAGGACGGCCTTGTGGCCGACGGCAACAAGGACTTCGTCCTGGAGCCCTACGATGAGGTTGTCGTGCATCAGAGCCCTTCCTATAACGTCCAGCGCCACTTCACCATCAACGGCGAGGTGAACTTCCCGGGCACCTATTCCATCACCTCCCGGGAGGAACGCGTGTCGGATCTGGTGAAAAAGGCTGGCGGGCTCACCCAGTTCGCCTACACCAAGGGTACCCGCCTTACCCGTGTCGCTACGGCGGAAGAACTCCGCGTGGCCAATGAGATGGTGGATATCGTGGAAACCATGGCCGATTCCGTAGTCATGGAAGCCCGCCGGGCTGCCAGCGGCACGTTCAACGTGGCCATCGACCTGGATGCAGCCATGGCCAACCCCGGCGGCGAGGCAGACGTGATCCTGCGTGAAGGCGATGTCCTGGATATCCCCGTAGAGAGCAACGTAATCCGCATCCAGGGCGCTGTCAAGTTCCCCACGGCGGTGAACTTCGATCCCAAGATGCGGGCCAAGGATTATATCAATGCGGCCGGCGGTTACTCCGAGCGGGCCCGTCGCAGCAAGGCCTATGTCGTGAGCATGGGCGGGCGTGCCAAGAAGCTTCGTTCCTGGACCAAAGTGGATCCGGGGTCGGAAATCTTTGTTCCGGAGAAGGAGAGAAGGCAGCGGAGCGAGTTTAATCCCTCCACGATCACGGCCATCGCCTCCGCGGCGGCATCCCTGGGCTCGTTGTCCATGACCACGATCTATATCATCAACTACCTCAACAACAATAAAAAGTAGTCAGTGACATGGAAGAGTATCAAGTGAACAACCCTCAGGTGCAGGAAAAAGAGGAAGAGTTCGAGATAGACTGGATGGGCATCCTGTCCAAGATCCTGAAGCACTGGAAACAGATTTTCATCATCTGCTTCATCTTCGGTGTGCTGGGCATCGTATCGGCCCTGACCATGCACCGCTACTACAACGTGACGCTTACCCTGGCCCCGGAGCTCACCACCCGCGCCTCCAGCAGCCTGAGCAGCATTACCAGCATGCTGGGAATCGGGAACATGAGCATGGGCAACACCACAGATGCCATGAACATCACCCTGTTCCCGGAAATCTGCAAAAGCACGCCTTTCCTGGCAGACCTGCTGGATGTGCCCCTGACCTCTTATGTCTCCGAAAAGCAGAAGGAAGAAGGCGTACAGCCCATGCACACCACCGTGTACAAGCACCTTTCCGGGGAAGACAAGCCGAAGAAGGGACTGTCCAAATGGCTGGCCTCCCTCCGGAAAGAGAAGGACGAAAAGCCCTATACCGGCGTAGAGGATGCCACGGAACTGCCCCAGAAGCAGGCTGCTGTGGTAAAGGCCCTTGCAGAGAGCATATCGGCCAATGTGGACAACAAGACCGGCATCACCACCATCTCCGTCACCATGGACGACCGGATGATGGCCAAGATGCTGGCCGACACCGTGTGCAACCGCCTGCAGGTGTATGTGTCCAACTACCGCACCAAGAAGGCCACGGCAGACTACGACTATTATACCACCCTGGCGGAAGAGGCCCGGGAAGAGTTGGTGAAAGCCCAGGCCGCCTATGCCCGCAGCGTGGACTACGACCGCAGCGTGATTCTCCAGAGTGCCAACTCGGAGAAGGAACGGCTCCGCAGCGAGGCTTCCCTGGCCAGTGAAATCTATTCCCAGATGGTCCAGCAGCGTGAACTGGCCCGTGCGAAAATCCAGGAAGAGAAACCCGTCTATGCCGTGGTGCAGCCGGCCACCCTGCCGCAGCGTGCCACCAACAGCCGCATGATGCGGGTGCTCATCTGGGGCTTCATGGGGCTTTTCCTGTCGCTGGCCTGGTATGGCTTCGGCGCCGACTTCCTGAAGAAGATGCGCACCGACGTCAAGGAAAAGATGGACGAGGAAGCGTAGCCCCTTCGGCTGTCATGGCCCCCTTTTTGTACAGCCTGTTGGAAAAACCCTGAAAAGATGAAAAGACTGATGTATTTTTTGTCAGTGGCGGCGATAGCCGCTCTGGCCGTTGCTGGATGCACCAAATACATTCCGTCGGGCCGGTACGGCGGGGAAACTCCTGACAATCCGTCCCGTCCGGGCGGAGAGCCGCAGCAACAGGGACTTACGCCCACAGAGTGCAACTGGGGCATTTCATATGTTGGCCGGGCAGATTACCAAGAGACAGACGGCTCGGTGTCCCGCGTAGAGGAATTCCGCTTCAATTATCCCGGAAATGCCTATTTCATTGTCCGGAGCATCACGGATGCGGATTTTAAAGACTGGTACGACAGTGACGTCAAAGCCTTCCTGGAAGGGGAGGTGAGCGATGTGGTCACCACCGCCGAGAACAACGGCCAGAAATTCTATGAGAATGCCAACTCGGTGTTTGACGCTTCCGTCACGCTGGTCTATTTTGACATGCTCATCCACGGGGACTATACCACCTACATGATCGAGATAACCAAGGACGGAAAAGCCAGCGGCAACTATGCCAAACTCCGCCATACCGTAGAGGAAGAGACCCCGGTAGAGGGCTATCTCAAGTGGATCGGAAAATGGACGGTAGGGAACGGCAAGGCCGGATATGAAATAGAGGTAAGCGCCTGCGAGGCCAATTACCTCTATTACATCGACGGCTGGGAAACCGGAGAGGCCGTTCAGGAGCAGATGAACATGGAACGGGACTGGATATATGCCCGCTACCGCAAGGAAGACGGCAACCTGTACTTCTACGGACAGTACCTGATGAGCTACGACGACGAAGCCCTGGGCACCTATGTAGACCAGATGTTCGTGGGCACCTACCTTACTTCCAGTTCGGATGCCAACGGTATCGTGGACGAGGAAGGGGCCGACTATAATTACGACATCGCCCATACCGCCGTGCAGGAAGACGGAAGCATTAGCATAGTTCCGGAGTCGTTCCCCTTCGACAACGGCTTCGTGGCCACTTACCACACCATGCGCTATTCCCGCTATTGCTACGACGAAAAGAACTGGGCCCACTACAACAACAGCGGCGTCCCCTCGTTCCCGCTGGTGATGCAGGCTTCGCTTGCCACCAAGTCGGCGGTCAAGGTTCCTCAGCGGCGCATCGCGTCCAAGGAGGCGCTCCGGCGTGTACAGCTTACGCCGCATGTCCCCAAACAACCGCGCAGCTACAAGGCGCAGTAGTGAAATCCTTACGGTCCGGCCGCTGAGCCGGACCGTTTTCTTTGAAATCAATCAAATAATTCCTAACTTGCCCTTTGTTTTAAAAGCAAGTTATGAGAGCACTTTATCTGACCAATACACTTAGCCGCAATAAGGAATTGTTCAAGCCCATCCATGAAGGTCATGTGGGCATGTATGTCTGCGGGCCAACCGTTTACGGAGACGCCCATCTGGGCCACGCCCGTCCGGGTGTCACCTACGATGTCCTGTTCCGCCTGCTGAAATATCTGGGTTACAAGGTCCGTTACGTCCGTAACATCACGGATGTGGGCCATCTGGAGCACGACGCCGACGAAGGAGAGGATAAAATTGCCAAGAAAGCCCGCCTGGAGCAGTTGGAACCCATGGAAGTGGTACAGTATTATACGGAACGCTACCATGAGGCCATGCGGCTTCTCAATGTGGAATCCCCTTCCATCGAACCCCGAGCTTCCGGCCATATCATCGAGCAGATAGAAACCGTCAAGAAAATCCTGGCTGCCGGCTATGCCTATGAGTCCAACGGTTCGGTGTATTTCGACGTAGAAAAGTACAACCGGGACCATAAATATGGCATTCTGTCCGGCCGGTCCTTGGAAGCCACCCTGGAGGGTACCCGTTCGCTGGACGGACAGGGAGACAAGAAGGCCCCCTACGATTTCGCCATTTGGAAAAAGGCGGAGCCGGAGCATATCATGCGCTGGCCGTCGCCCTGGGGAGAGGGTTTCCCGGGCTGGCACCTGGAATGCTCGGTGATGGGAGAGAAGTACCTGGGCAAAGAGTTCGACATCCACGGCGGCGGAATGGATCTGATGTTCCCGCACCACGAATGCGAGATTGCCCAGAATGTGGCGTCCCGGGGAACCAGCGGCGTGCATTACTGGGTGCACAACAACATGATTACCATCAACGGGCAGAAGATGGGAAAGTCCCTCGGGAACTTTATTACGCTCCCGGAACTGTTCAGCGGGAATCATCCCGCCCTGAGCCAGGCCTATACGCCCATGACCGTGCGTTTCTTCATCCTGCAGGCCCACTATCGCAGCACGCTGGACTTCTCCAACGAAGCGCTTCAGGCGGCCGAAAAGGGCTATAAGCGCCTGATGCAGGCCTGGAGGGCATTGGGCTCGGAGGAGGCGGAGGCGCCTTTCTCCGGAGCATCGGCCTTTATCTCTGCAGAGGAGAAAGACATCTCCGCCTCCCCTGCCGTGAAAGCCATCATCGAGGCCGTGGAGGATGCCCTGTGCGACGATCTGAATACGCCCGTGGCCATCGCCCACTTGTTCGATGCCGTGAAGCTCATCAACGGCGGCTCGCTGTCGCAGGAGGATAAGTCGGCCCTCTCCACGCTGTTCAACCAGGTGGTAGGCGGCGTCCTGGGGCTGAAAGATGAGGAAGCCGGCGCTTCCGGCAAGGCGGAAAAGGCTTTGGAAGGGGTGATGGAGCTGGTGCTGGAGTCCCGCAAAAAAGCGAGGGAAGAGAAGAACTGGGCAGAGAGCGACAGGATCAGGGATTTGCTCTCCTCTTTCGGGATAACGGTGAAAGATACCAAGGACGGCGCCACATGGACACTGGATTAAAGTTTATTTCCTGGAACGTGAACGGCCTCAGGGCCGTGGCCGGCAAGGGCTTTGCCGATGTTTTCGTGGGCCTGGACGCAGATTTTTTCTGCATCCAGGAGACCAAGTTGCAGGCGGGGCAGCTGGATCTGGAATTCCCCGGCTATGAATCCTATTGGAACTACGCCGACAAGAAAGGCTATTCCGGAACGGCGGTCTATACCCGCCACACCCCGCTCAGTGTCCGTTATGGCATGGGCGTGGACGAGCACGACCACGAAGGCCGCCTGATTACCCTGGAGTATGAACGCTTCTGGCTGGTCTGCGCCTATGTCCCCAACTCGCAGGACGGACTCAAGCGCCTGGATTACCGGATGCGCTGGGAAGACGCCATGCGCTCCTACCTCCTTTCCCTGGGAAAGCCGGTGGTGCTGTGCGGAGACCTCAATGTGGCCCACCGGGAGATAGACCTGAAGAATCCTTCCACCAATCACTTCAATGCGGGGTTTACGGATGAGGAACGTGCCAAGTTTTCCGCCCTGCTGCAAGCCGGTTTTGTGGATTCCTGGCGTTTCCAGCACCCGGAAGAGGTCAAGTATTCCTGGTGGAGTTACCGCATGAACGCACGTGAGCGGAATGCCGGGTGGCGGATAGACTATTTTATCGTCTCCGACGCCATCAAAGACCGGATTGTCTCCACGGACATCCATAACGAGATTTTCGGATCGGACCATTGCCCGGTAGAACTGACCATAACCTTCTAATCTCTTATAAAGTATGGAAAGCAAACTTAACTTTCAAAAAACCTTGACGGACGGTGTGAACCTGGGTATCAAGAACATCGCCAACCTGCTGCTCATGGCATTCCTGTTTCTGATCACCTTCTGGATTCCGTACCTGAATGTGGGTACCACCATCGGATTCTACAAGAACATCATCGCCCTGAGCAAGGGAGAGGATGTGGTTCCTATGAGTATTTTCAGCCGGGACAATTACAAGAATCTGGGAGATTTCTTCCTGCTGTTCGGGCTCCAGACCGCCGGAATCGGCGCCGCCGCTGCCTTCCTGCTGTTTCCCGCCATCGTGGTGAGCTTGGCTTGGCAGTTTGCCATGTATTTCTTCCTGGACAAGGGAACGTCTCCGCTCAAGTCGCTCAGCCTGAGCTATGACGCTACGCTGGGAGACAAGTGGACTCTGTTCTTTGTCTATCTGGCCTGCAGCATTCTGACCGGCCTGATCGTAGGCCTGTTGGCTGCCATCCCCAAGGTGGGCGGTATCCTGGCTTTCCTGGCTCTGATTGCCTTTGTGGCCATCATTATCGGCATCGAGGCCACGCTCTACAAGTATTTCTCTTCCAAAATTGAAGAAAAGGCAGAATAATGCTTTCGTTTACCTGTGATTACAACGAGGGGGCGCATCCGGCTATCCTGGAGCGCCTCCTCGCTACCAATTTGGAGCAGGAGCCCGGATATGGTTTCGACCGTTTCTCCCTGTCGGCCAAAGAGCGCATCCGCAAGGCCCTGGGCCGGGAGGATGCCGATGTGTATCTGCTTACCGGCGGGACCCAGACCAATTCCACCATTATCGCCGCGCTGCTTCGGGAGTACGAGGGTGCAGTGGCTGCGGCCACCGGGCATATCGCTGTCCACGAGGCCGGTGCCGTAGAATATACCGGGCACAAGGTGCTCACCATCCCGCAGAAACAGGGGAAGATGGAAGCATCGGCCCTGGAATCTTACCTGAAGGGGTTTTATGCAGAGCCCGCCTTCGACCATATGGTGTTCCCCGGGCTGGTCTATATTTCTTTCCCCACGGAATACGGGACGCTGTACACCCGGGCAGAGCTGGAAGCCATCCATGCCGTGTGCGGCAAGTACAACCTGCCGCTTTACATAGACGGCGCCCGTTTGGGATATGGCCTGATGAGCCGTTCCTGCGATTTCACGTTCCAAGATCTGGCGGCCCTCTGCGATGTGTTCACCATCGGGGGAACCAAGGTGGGCGCCCTTTGCGGAGAGGCCGTGGTGTTCCCGCACGGCGGTGCTCCCGCACACCTTTTCACCTCCATCAAGCAGCATGGCGCCCTGCTGGCGAAGGGGCGGTTGCTGGGGGTCCAGTTCGACACCCTGTTCACGGAAGGCCTTTATTTCCAGATCAGCCGCCATGCCATCGATATGGCAGAGCAGATCAAGGCCCTGTTCCTGAAAAAGGGATACGAGCTTTTCCTGGATTCTCCTACCAACCAGCAGTTTGTGCTGCTGGACAAGGCTACCATGTCAGCCTTGGAAGGGAAGGTGGCCTATGAAGTCTGGGAACAGAGTCCGGATGGCCGCACCGTGGTGCGCTTCGCCACCAGCTGGGCTACCACACCGGAGCAGATTGCCGCGTTGGAGACCCTTCTACCTTAAAAAATCAGTTCGAATACGCCCAGTGATGCGGCGAGCATGATGGCTCCGGCAAGCAGCACGCCCAGCAGAATGTACAGGACGCTTTTTTTGAAGTCCATGTCCAGGATGCTGGCTGCCAGCGTGCCGGTCCATGCTCCTGTGCCGGGCAGCGGAATGCCTACGAACAGCAGCAGGGCCCAGTACAGCCCGTGCCCCGCTTTGGCTTCCAGCTTCCGTCCTCCCTTTTCGCCCTTCTGGAGACACCAGGTAAAGAATTTCCCGATATACTTCTTGTCTTTGCCCCACTCCAGGATACGGCGGGCGAACAGGAAGATGAAGGGAACGGGAATCATGTTGCCGATCACCGACACGATGATGGAAGGGACGATGGGCAGGCCGAACCCTACGGCATAGGGAATGGCGCCGCGCAGTTCGATGAGCGGAACCATGGAGATCAGGAAGACAATCAGGTATTTCTTCATTGGATTTTCTCTAACAGTTTAACGATTTCCCGGAAGGCGTCGGCCTGGGAGAGCGCTTGTCCCGGAGGGTCCAGGGCCACAAGGTCGAAAACATTGCCGGGCAGTTGCCCCCGCCCCACCTTGAAACGGGCGGTAGAGCAGCGGACCATGTATTCCAGGGGATAGTCGGCGGCCGGCAGCAGCGACAGCAGCAGGTCCGGGTTGCCCTCCAGCATGATCCGGGCTTTTTCCCGTGAAGGCCGGCCGTACCAGTTGAGGTCTTTGAGCAGCACCGTGGTGTTGATGCTGGTAATCAGGCGTTCCCCTTTGTCGATTTTCCGGAAGTCGAAGAAAAAGATTTCCCCTTTGATGCCTTTTTCCCGGTAAAAGGCCATGATGGCGTTTTTGCAGCTGTCAAATCCCGGGTCCCGCACGTCGATAAAAGCCACGGCCGAAGTCACCGCCTGCAGCGGCAGCAGTGCGGTGGGCTCCACAGAAGCGTCCTTGCGGAGGCTGCGCCGGCGCAGGAATTCCTTGATCATGACTGGGGCGTATTGGCCGCGATGAGGGGGCGGATTTGCTCTTTCGCCGCCCTCCAGCGGGGGATATCGATCTTTGTTCCAATAACTTCCACCACTTTTGCGGCGATAATGGAACCTACTTCGCCGCAGACCTTCAGCGGCATGTCCAGCGAGTGGGCATACAGGAAACCGGCCGCATAGGTGTCTCCGGCTCCGGTGGCATCTATGGGCTCTGCCGGCCACGGCGGGATAAAGTGGAATTCGTCCCCGCTCTTGACCATGGAACCTTCTTTCCCCACCTTTACGACGGCAATCTTGCAGTGGCGGGCCAGTTCGTCAATGGCTTCCCGGGGCTCCATCTTGGTGAAAGCCTTGGCCTCGGATTCGTTGGCGAAGACAATGTCCACGTAGTTCTCTACCAGGTTGTGGAAGAAAGCGTCGTTGGATTCCACCACGTTGTAGGAGGCCATGTCGATGGAAATGGTGCAGCCGGCGGCTTTGGCCAGACGCGCGGCCTTGGAGATCAGTTCCTGGTTCTGGACCAGGTAACCTTCTATATGGAAGTAGTCGTAGCCTTCAAAGAAGGAGGGCTCCAGATCCTCCGGCCCCAGTTCCAGGGTGGCGCCCATGTAGTCTGCAAAGGTGCGCTCTGCGTTGGCTCCGGTAATGAAAACCATGCATCGGCCCGACGACTTCTGGCCGTAGAGCATCTGGGCGCGGACCCCGTACTGCTCCATGGTGCTTTTGAACAGGTTTCCCAGGTCGTCGTTGCCGATCTTGCCCAGAAAACCGGACTCCATCCCGAATATGGCCGTGCAGGTGATGGTGTTGGCTGCGCTGCCACCCGGCACGTACTTCACGCCATATTCCTTCAGGGCCTCCCAGATGCGGTCTCCGGTTTCCATATCTACGTGCTGCATGCTGCCCAGCGGAAGGTGGTATTTCCGGAGTAAAGAATCGTCCGGGAGTACTGCCAGGATGTCGGTGAGGGCGTTGCCGATTCCGAGGATGGATTTCATAGCCGATTTGTTTGTCGTTAATTTACAAAAGTAGTTATTTTTTGCCGTTTTTCCATTATCTTTGCGCCCTATGGACAAGAAAACGAAAAGTATCCTGCAATATGTGTTCTGGATTGCCGTTGCGGTGGTCCTGGTGTATTTCTGCCTGCGAAGCATAGACTGGGAGCAGTTCTCCCTGGCGCTGAAACAGTGCCGGTGGGGGTATGTGCTCCTTTCCATGCTGCTGGGAACCCTGGTTTTCCTGATCAGGGGAAACCGCTGGCGGATGCTCCTGCTGCCCTTCGACCCTTCCACTTCCCGGGTCACCACTTTCAACTCCTACAACATCTGCATGGCCGTGAACCTTGCCCTGCCCCGCGCCGGAGAGGTGGTGAAACTGGGCTATGTCGTCAAACATTCCGCCCTGGACAAGGACGGGAAGCGGCTCCTGACCTTTGACAAGGCGCTGGGAACCCTGTTGGTGGAACGGGCCTGGGATGCCATCATCACCCTGGGTATGGCGGCAGTGCTGCTGGTGGTGAAGTGGGACAGCTTCGGCGGATATCTGATGGAAAGCCTTTCCGGACTGGGCGGCAGCAAGGGACTGTTATGGATTCTCTGCGGGGTGCTCTGCCTGGTGGGCGTGCTCCTGTACCTGTCATACCGGCTCCGTGAAAGAGGCGGTGTCTGGGGGAAAATCTGGGGCTTCATCGCCGGAATCGGCCATGGGCTGGTGTCCTTTACCCACATGAAAAAAGTGTGGCTGTTTTTCCTGTACACGGCCTTGGTCTGGATTATCTATTGGATCATGAGCGCCTGTATCGTCTGGGCGCTTCAGGATATCGAGGCCTTCTCCTCCCTCACCATGACCGACGCCTTTTTCCTGATGATTGCCGGCAGTATCAGTTCGGTGGTGCCGGTCCCGGGCGGTTTCGGCGCGTATCATGGCGTGGTGGCGGGGGCGCTCCTGAGCATCTGGGGCATTCCCATCGGCACGGGCATGATCTTCGCCACCCTCAACCATGAGTCTCAGGTGATTACCCAGGCCATCGCCGGCCTGTGCTCCTATCTCCACGAGAGTTTTATCCGCAAGAAATGAAACGTTTCGCGCTCATAGGATACCCTGTCGCGGGGTCCCTGAGCCCCAGCCTTTTCCAGGCCGCCTATGGGGGCCGATATTCCTATGAGCTGCTGGAAGACCCTTCTTTCGAGCATGCCTGGGCGCGCTTTCTGGCCGATTTCGACGGCATTAACGTCACTGCGCCCTTCAAGCTGGATGCCTGTGCGCGCGTGGATACGCTCCATCCGCATGCCCGCCAATGCGGGGCGGTGAATCTGGTGGTTCGTTCCGGGAACATGACGATGGGGTATAACACGGATGTGGACGGCGTTTATGAATCGGTAAGCCGCAGCGGGGTCCCGGTTTCCGAAGCCCTGATTGTCGGGGCCGGCGGTGCGGCGCGTGCCGCCGCGGTGGCCGCCCTCCGGCTGGGCTGCCGGGTGAGTATCACCAACCGGACTTTTGACAAGGCGCAGGCCCTTTCCAACGCCCTGGGCTGCCGTGCATTGCCCCTGGAGGATGTCAGCCGCCTGGATCCGGACCTTGTAATCTATACCCTTCCCGGAAGCGCTCCACTGCCCTCGGGCCTTCCGCTCTCCCGCGCCGTTGTGCTGGAAGCGGAGTACAAACACCCTGTCCTTGCAGACTGCCCTTGCCGGGCCTACATCAGCGGCCGCCAGTGGCTGCTCTGGCAGGCAGCCGCGGGCTATGCCCTTTTTACGGGCGAAGATCCCGACGTGAAAAAAATGTCGGCCCTTTTTTAGCTTTTTTTCAAAAAATATCCGTAACTTGTATGCCCGCGGTGCAGGATGCCGCGTCTTAAATTTTTGTATTATGTCACTGAACAAAGTCATGCTAATCGGTAACGTTGGATCAGACCCCGAAGTACGTTACCTGGAGAACAACCCTCAGAACCCGGGGAACAATGTAAAAGTAGCCACCATCCGCCTGGCCACTACAGAGCGCTATAGGGACCGTAGCGGAGAGCTGCGGGAGAATACGGAATGGCATTCTGTGGTGCTGTGGCGCAACAACGCCGACGTCGCAGAGAAATTTGTGCACAAAGGCTCCCAGATCTATATCGAAGGAAAGCTCCGCACCCGCCAGTGGACAGACCAGAGCGGCAATAAACGCTATACTACGGAAGTGGTGGCGGATACCCTCCAGTTGTTGGGCAAGCGCCAGGACGGTGACGGCAATCAGGTCCAGGGTGCCTACCAAGGTGGCTATCAGGGCAGCTATCAAGGCCCTTCCCAGGGCGGCTACCAGGGCCCTTCCCAAGGCGGTTATTCCCAGCCCCAGCCTCAGCGCCCGGCTCAGCCTGCCTATCAGTCCCCGTCGGCTCCTCAACCCGTCCAGGGCGGCCCCGCTCCGGCCCAGCCGGCTTCGGCTGGCAATCCCTATCCGGCCCAGTCGGCCCCGCAGCCGGCGAACCCCGCTTACCAGGGCCCGCTCCCCGCAGATGAGCCCGCCGACGACCTGCCGTTCTAATCGGCTGTG
>ODAI011879391.1_pt1 | contig 17358 bp, 12 predicted proteins | sample 1539321 | NCBI WGS metagenome assembly ODAI01 (sample SAMN02144231, study PRJEB22623) | gut metagenome | biome: sheep rumen | host: Ovis aries | place: New Zealand | reverse complement strand
TGCGAGTATTGCCTCGAAAATCTCGGCGGTGTTGGTATTCTTGTTTTGCCCGCCGAATACTACATTTGTACAGCCAAAATCAAAAAAGAGTTTTTTCTTCCCTCCCCCTGCCGCTACGGCTACAAAGCCGAATTCCTCGGTAGGCTCAACAGGTTCAAAAGCTTCCTTTTCTGCCTTTTTTGGCTTTTTGTTAGCGGCCTTCGCGTTTTTATGCTGTTCCTTCATGTTTTCTACCTTAACGGTAAGAAGGTCGCCGAATTCCATTCCCTTTGAAAGAGCGTTGCCGGGAACCTCGGTATGGACATGAACCTTTATGATTTCGTCATCGTTTACAACCACAACGCAGTCTCCGATGCTCTTGAGGAAATCACGCAGTTCTTCGGGGTCGGTATCGATTTCGGGGTTTCTGCCTACGATAAATTCGGTGCAGTATGTAAATTCAATATCGTCGTCAAACTCTGCGGCGGCGCTTTCAAAGTTTTCCATCGTGGGTTCGTTGGTTTCGTCATACTCAACAACCACGCCGTCCCTGAAGTAACTGAGCATACCCTCAAAGATTGTGCAAAGTCCCTTGCCGCCGGCGTCAACTACACCTGCCTTTTTAAGCACGGGAAGAAGCTCGGGGGTAATTGAAAGCGCGTCGTTGGCGGCGTCGGTAATGGTCTGCCAAACGTTAATGGCGGAGCTGTCGGTATTTGCCGCTTCAACGCCGGCTTCATAAGCCATGCGCGCAACCGTGAGGATTGTACCCTCGGTGGGCTTCATAACAGCCTTGTACGCTGCTTCAACGCCTATACCCAAAGCAGCGGCAATGTTTTTGCCGTTAACCTCTTCCATGCCCTTAAGTCCCTGGGCAAAGCCGCGGAAAAGGATTGAAGTGATAACGCCCGAGTTGCCTCGTGCGCCGCGAAGCATTGAAGACGCCGTAATTTCGGCTACCTCGCCGGCGTTGGTGCCGTCGTAATCCTCAAGCGCCTTGGCGGCGGCCATGATGGTCATAGACATATTTGTACCTGTGTCCCCGTCGGGCACAGGGAAAATATTGAGGTCGTTAATGTGATTTTTCTGAACGCTGATATTGTGCGCTCCGGAAATCACGGCTTGCTTCAAAATTTCTCCGTTAATCATAAATGCACATCCTTTTTATGTACTTAGCATGGTTAAACTTAATTTCATACATAACCATTATACATTTTTCCGCAAAATTTTTCAATAGCAATTTATTAGATAATTGTTAAAATTTTGACTATTCAACGCGTATACTTTCAGCACTTTTGCAGAGTCCGGACTTGTCGTCAATGTCAAAAAGCACTGCTTCAAGCTTACAATCACCGCTTGCCAAATCAAAGCGCTGCGGCAGCTTTGTTTTCAGTTTTTCTATAATTATTTCGGTTTTTACGCCCAAAACGGAATTAACGGTGCCCGTCATGCCTGCGTCGGTGATGTAACCGGTACCCTTCGGAAGAACCTGAGCGTCCGAAGTCTGAACATGTGTATGCGTTCCGAACACCGCCGACACCCTGCCGTCCAGATAATAGCCGAGCGCGCGCTTTTCGCTGGTAGTTTCGGCATGAAAGTCAACTATTATTATCTTGCTTTCGGCTTTTTCAAGCATGCGGTCCGCGGTTTCGAACGCACAGGCAAGTCCGTTTTCGATGTTTATGTTGCCCATAAGGTTTATTACCGTAATTATTCTTCTGCCGGCGTCAATGTTCACTATACCGCGTCCGGGAGTTGTACCGCCCGGAAAATTTGCAGGGCGGACAACAAACGGATTTTCGTCAAGATAATCAAAGACCTCTTTTCTGCGGAAGGCATGGTTGCCAAGCGTTATGCAGTCCGCGCCGCTGTCAAAAAGGTATTTTGCCGACGAAGGGGTCAGTCCGTTTCCGTCTGCCGAGTTTTCACCGTTGCAGATAACAAAATCTATTCCTTTTATTTTTTTCAGCGACGGAAGCCTGCTGCGAAGGTATTTACAGCCCACGCTGCCCACTACGTCGCCTATGCAAAGTATTCTCATATCGACACCTCGTAATCCTTAAACTCTATTTTACTCCTCCTCGACCGTGAAATCAACAGTATTTGCTATATTTTCATTAAAAATATAAGCGGCGCGGCACGTATACGAGTTTTTGTCCTTTTTTATTTTGATATCGCGGCTGACGGTCTTGCTTTCGTTTTTTTCAAAGGCTTCGAAAAGCGCAAGCCTGTTTTCGGCTGCCTTTTCCGCCTGCGACGCGGAAAGCTTTACCGCTGTTTCACCTATTTCAACGGCGGTCTCGGTTTTAAATCCGATGGGCATAGCGCAGGAATTCAGAATAAAGTTTTCGCTTTTTTCGGTAAACGCCGAGTTCGTAAAGCTTTGATACGCCATGCTGCAGGGCAGACTGAAATTAAACATAAAGAAACGTTTTCGCTCGGCGATATTTTCTTTTAAGGAATTATATTTTATTGCTTCGGGTATGGTAAATTCTTTTACAGAATTAACATCGGCATAAATATCAGCGTCGGCGCAAACATAACGAATCGTGTTTTGCTCGGTTGCCAAAACCCCGCTGACAAGCATTGCGCCCTTGACCACGCCGCTGCCGCGCGTAACGGTCAGCGTTCCGTTTCTAACATTGCAGCCTGTAATTACACCGTCGGCTGACGAAATTATGTTTCGCGGAGTTTGGTGCGTGTTGACGGCCGGCTTTTTTGCCTTTTCGCGCACCTCAACCGACGCTTTGCCAGAGCTCAAATTTACGCTCAGCCAACCGAGTTCCGGAACCTCAAGCAAGGTTCGCCGCTTGATTTTCGCGGTGTCAAGGCTGTTTCTGAAGCATCCGCTGTAAAGCCCGTTTTCGGCAAGTGTACTCAGCAAACGGGTTTCGCTGACGTTTTCACAACCGTTTATTTCAACCGTCCACACAAATGACGAAAGAAAAATAATAAGCGCAACGCCTGCCGCAGCTCCGAAGAGCAAGCCCTTGCGGTAACGGTATTTTGCCGCAACAAAAGGCAATCCGCGTTTTTTTGTTATTTTGAGCCTGACGCCTGCTTTTCGGGCGGTAAGACGGATTTTACGGTAATCGCCCGCCGCCATGCTGCCGCGCAGTCCTCCGGCTGTCGGACTTGCGTTCCAAAGATTTATGCCCGAACGGACGGTCAGATTTAAAAAACGTTCGGGGAATTTACCGCTGCCCTCAAAGTCCACGTTTCCTTTAATAAAACGAAAAATACTGTTCAGCATACCGCACCTCAGCAAACAAACTCAACAGAGGTTACAAAGCCTTCGATTTCAACACAGGAGCAGGATATGCACCTTACGGTAAGACCGCGTCCGTTGAAAGATATTATCATTTTATTGGTATTTATTTTAATGTTTTCCGATTCATATCGCAGTATTCCCGTTGAGCCTTCCACGGTGATGCGACGGTTTGCGGTCATTTCAATAAGCGGCATTTCACCCATGTCAAAGCCTAATCTGTCCTTATCCTTCAAATTTTTTCACCTCAAAATATGTGATTCATTAATTATTATGCGCGCGGCTTCATATATATTATTGGTGATTGAATGTACTTAAAGGCATATGGAAAAAGCATTTTCCGTTCAGCGGGAGGAGTGTGCGCGGCGACAATCGCGGCGCTGTTGATTATGTACTCCGAAAACGGCAGAAACGGAGCGGCAAGCGGTATTGAGATAAGCCTGAAAATACTTGCGCCTTCGCTGTTCCCGTTTATGACGGCTGTAAATTTGATGATAAACACGGGCTTTTGCGTCGCCGCGGGAAAAGCGCTTGAAAAACCTTCAAGGCTATTGTTCGGGCTTGGAGGCAGCTTTGCGACAGTTTTTTTGTTGAGTATGGTAGGCGGCTATCCCGTAGGAGCTGCGGGTATAAGCAAGCTTTATTCCTCAGGAGAATTAAGCGAGAATGAAGCCAAGCGTGCTTCGCTGTTTTGCGTCGGCGCAGGCCCGGGATTTTTGATAAGCTATGTCGGAGTCGGGCTGTACTCGAACAGGACGATTGGAGCGTACCTGCTGATTTCTCAAATAATATCCGCTGTACTGCTTGGAATTGCCGCAAGATTTTTATACAGAAACGAAATTGATATTTCTAAAAAGGAAATAAAGCAGGCTTCTCTTCCGTTTTCTCAGGCTATGACGGAAGCCGTGTATTCGGCTTCGCGGTCAATGGCGGCAATTGCGGGCTTTGTCATTGTTTTCAGCACGTTTTTGTCCGTTTGCGAAGGCATTGTGCAAAGCAAAACCGCAATGCAGGGAATAAGATTAACGCTTGAGGTATGCTCCGCCGCCGGGCTTTTGAGCGACGTTATGCCGCTTGACGCAATTGCCTTTGCCGCAGGCTTCGGCGGAATATGCGTGCATTTTCAGATTTTTTCCGCCTTGGGAAAAGTAAAGGTGAGCAAGGTGTTATTTTTCGTTTTCAGAATTATACAAGGATTGCTCACCGCGCTTTTTACCCATATTTTAATGTTTATGATACCGGTGCCCGTGCAGGTGTTTTCAACGCAAAGCAGAGCCTTCGGGGAAGTTTTCGGCGGAAATCTGCTGTCCGGAGCAATGCTTGTTGCGGTAGCGATTTGCTTTTTGATATCGGTTAAAAACATAAAAAAGGTTTAGCAATTAACGGAGGTAAATTTATGTGCGGAATTGCAGGATGGATTGAAAAGGACAGCAAAATGATTGACAGAATAAACACACTTAATGAAATGTCAAAAACCCTGGAGAGACGCGGTCCGGACGAAAACGGTATTTACGTTAACGACGGCACGGCGCTGATTCATCGCAGGCTTGCGGTAATTGACCGTGAAAACGGCAAGCAGCCCATGGCGGTCAGTCACGACGGAGTAACATATGTAATTGTATATAACGGCGAGCTTTACAACGCGCCGGAGCTCAGAGAGGAGCTTAAAGCAAACGGATTTCATTTTCGAGGACACAGCGACACCGAGGTTGTGCTGAAAACCTGCGTGCTGTACGGCGAAGCCGCGCCTGAAAAGCTGAACGGAATTTTTGCCTTCGCGCTGTACAGAAGCGACGACAAAAGCGTGTTTTTGTGCCGTGACCGCATTGGCGTGAAGCCGCTTTTTTACAGTGAATACAACAACGGAATAGTGTTTGGGTCCGAAATAAAGGCGCTGCTTGCAAGCGGAGTGGTTAAGCCGCAAATTGACGAACAGGGGCTAAATGAAATTTTCTTCCTCGGTCCCGCCAGAACTCCGTCATGCGGAGTGTTTAAGGGCGTACATGAGCTAAACCCGGGAGAATGCGCAGTATACAAAGGCGGAAGGCTGAGGCGCAGAACATATTTTTCGCTTGAGGCGCATGAACACGGCGACAATGAAAAGCAAACAATTGAAAACACACGGTATTTGCTGACCGACGCAATTGAGAGACAGCTTGTAAGCGACGTGCCTATGTGTTTCTTCTTATCGGGCGGACTTGACAGCAGTATAATTGTAAAAACCGCCGCCGAATACCGACGCGCGCACAAGCTCGGCAGGGTTGACAGCTTTTCGGTTGAATACAGCGGCAACAGAAAGTATTTCAGAAAAAGCAAGTTTCAGCCGACGCCCGATTACGATTTTATCCGACTTATGGCAAAGAACGCCGGAGCACGGCACAACGAGGTTGTGCTTGACAACGCCATGCTTGCGGACGCGCTTTATGACAGCGTTAAAGCGCGCGATTTGCCGGGATATGTTGACGTGGATTCTTCGCTGTTGCTGTTTTGCCGCGAACTGAAAAATGACTTTACAGTTGCGCTTTCGGGCGAATGTGCCGACGAGCTTTTCGGCGGTTATCCGTGGTATTTCAATGAGGAAATACTGTTTGAGGACTGCTTTCCGTGGTCGCCGAGCCTTGATATCCGCCGTTCGGTTTTAAAAAGCGGCGTGCTTAAAAACGGAGAAGAATACGCGCGCCAGCGATACCTTGACACAATTTCGGCCGTGCCGAAGCTTAAGGGCGAAAGCAGACTTGAAAGCCGTATGCGCGAAATGTTCGCGCTGAATTTTTACTGGTTTATGCAATGCCTTTTGGAACGCAAGGACAGGTGTTCGATGTACAGCGGATTTGAGGTCAGGGTTCCGTTTTGCGACTACAGGCTTGTGGACTACGCGTTCAACATGCCGTGGAACCTGAAGGCGTACGGCGGAAGAGAAAAAGGAATTGTGCGCAAGGCTTTTGAGGACATTCTGCCAAAGGAAATTGTTTGGCGCAAGAAAAGCCCCTACCCGAAAACGCACAACCCGGAATATTTTAATATTTGTGCCGAAAGGGTTAAAATAATTCTTAAAAAGAAAAATCAACTTACCGAGCTGTTAAACACGAACCAAATTGAGCTGATTATTGAAAACCCAAGCAGCGTAAAAACGCCATGGTACGGGCAGCTGATGCAGGCGCCGCAGATTTTGGCGTATATAATTGAGCTTGATTATTTGTTTGAAAAATATAAGGTTGAAATTATTTAGCCGCTGTGCTATTATAATTGTATGAATAAGGAACGTTACGCGCGCACAGTCGCGTTTTTTAAGGAAAATAAAAGAGCCCGATTTTGGCTCGCGGTAATATATAAATATTTGCCCAACGTTGTTTTTATTTCATACGCCGGACTGCTGGCGTACACATTCTTTTACATGCGCGACAACTTTTGGGAGATTATGCTGTTTCCTTTGGGAGTGTTGATTTTCACGAGCGTTTTCAGGGCAATAATCAATGAACCGCGTCCGTATGAATACTACGGGATTGAATCTGTTTTTAAAAAAAAGACCAAAGGAAAAAGCCTGCCGAGTCGACACACCGCAAGCACGTTTATTATTGCTATGGCGTTTTATTCGGTAAACCCGGTGCTGGGAATTATTATGATACTTATTTCGGTTTTGATTGGCGCTTCAAGGGTGCTTGCGGGAGCGCATTATATTCGCGACGTGTTAATTGCGATGGCTATCAGCCTTGAAATAGGTTGGATTATGCTTGTAAACTAAAAGGACGACCGCATGGTCGTCCTATTTATTTTGCCGCGAAATGCGTGGGATACCACTTTTGAAACCGGTTTGTGAAAATTCCCATTAGTATAGGCATGGCGTTATTGATGAAAACAAGGTACGGTGCAGCCGGAGTTCCGGTAAGCAGGAACGTCCACATGCCCGTAAGAAGATAAAGCACGCCCCAAACAAGGGTAAGTATGCGGTTTGTGCGAATAAACAGCGGATTTTCAAGCGCGGTTTCACCGTTGTAACTGTTCATTGAGTACCACGCGGTAAGCGGTATTTTAAACAGACACGAAACGCACCACATTGCGCCGAACGCAAGATAAGATATCGGAAGTACGATTTGCGGATTATTTGTCAGCAGCAACAACACCGAAAAACCCGTTACCGCGGCTGTTGTTATAACATCGTAAATAGTTTTGCGGAAATGAAAAAATACTAATCCCGTCAGCGCGCACACTCCTATAGCGATAAACGCGCCGGCGTACATATCAATTGAAGCAGCAATCCAAAAGGTTATCCACGGAACAAGCAAAACCAACAGGCTGGTGCTCTTTTTCTTTTCCGCCCTTTCGCCGGATTGAGCGGAAACTATTGTCCGAGAGCCGAAATAATTATCCCAGTTAATCATCATCTCAAAATCGCCTTCGACGCGGTACAGCTTTTGCGCCATTGCCTGAGTGCCGGATATTTTTCCGGAAGCTATGTCCTTCCATACCGTAAGAGGCGTTTCGATTTTTGTTGTGTAGGGCTTGAAATTTTCCGATATAACCTCACTGCCGTCGCGCTTCATCAAAATTTGATAACGCATACCTATGTCGGTATATTCCATTTCAAGCACCTTGTCGCCATTATATGAGTTTTTGTTGTAGAGCGCCGCCATTTGCCTTGTGAAGCTTAATGAGTCGTCAATCTTTTCGCCGCTCTCCTTCTCTACTCCCCAGCTTGCGTCCGCCATTTTTTCAAAAACCTCGCGGTCAAACAGCAAAGTGTTCAAATTTGCTCTTGTTTCGGGCTTTATTCCGCCGGCTGCAAATTCTTCGCCTGCCTTACGCGCAAAGCCGAGATATTCGTCGGTTCTGCCGTGAAGCTCGGGAACGCGGAACAGCTCGCCCTGACCGCAGTATATTCTTTCATAACCGTCTTTGCCGAGAAAATGGTCAAACATTGAGTTCACCGAGTCATAATTACCTTTCGCGGTGTAAAAACCGCATGTTGAAATTACGACGTGCCTTTTACCCGACATATCATAACGCGCAGGGTGCGAACCGGACGAGCTGCTTTTGTCCATAAACGGCAGCGCGAGCGGAAGCTGGCGGTCAATCAGCGTCTTTAAGACGCTTGGAACGTTAAAATAATAAAGGCCGAACGACCAGATAACAAGGTCGGCGTTCAGGATTTTTTCAAGCACCTGCTTCATTTCGTCATCAATTACGCACTTGCCCTGAGTTTTGCTCCAGCAGGCAAAGCAGCCGCGGCAGGGACGGATATCCATGTCCTTTACGGTGATTTCATCGCATACGGCTTGAATACTTTGCGAAATGCCGCTTACAAAGGCTTTTGAAAGCTTTAAGGTATTGCTTTTTTCGCCTTTCGGACTTCCGTTAATAAGTAAAATATTCATGCGTTAGCCTCCTGATTATCCGTTGGTGAGCGTTATATAAATGTAAGAAACGTTTTCCTTTACGTCGCTTGACATATCAAATTTAATAATATAGTCGCCTGATTTTATGTCGCTTGGAAAAAAGGTATAAAGCGACTTGGAATCGGCCTTGCTCGCCATGTTATTAAACGCGGGTTTTTTGTTTGAATCAAGTACGGATATAACGAAGCTGTCAACGCCTTTTTTCTTAAGACCTTTGTCAACAATTTCGTATTCAAGCTCAACCTTTATTCCCTCAACCGTGCGTGCTGAGGTTTCAAGCTTATCCTCGCCGGCCTTAATTGATTTTACCTTTATAATGCCTCCGTCAACCTTGTTGAGTTTTGCATTAACCTTTTTCGGCTTGGAGTTCTGAGGCTTTGTTTCCTTTTTTTCGGAAGCGGTTGAAGCAGCTTCTGTTTCAGGCGCGGCAGCGGTTGTTGCCGCCTGAGTTGTGACGGCGGCCGAAGGCTTGGTTTGTTCATACGAAGATTCGGGGGCGGACGAACACGCCGAGAACAGCATTGCCGGAATAATTATCGCGGCAGCAAGCACGCACGCGCGGAATTTTTCATGTTTCATATTTATCACCCTGTTAACCGTTTTATGTTATAATCAGCCATCGCTCTTGCCGCAAAGCGGCAAATCGAGCGGGCAATATAAATTTATATAATAAACACAGAATGCGACTTATGTGTTTATTATAACATACCCGGTGATAAATTCAAGATTTTTCGACACTATCAACCTTATTAACGCAAAAGCAGCCGCATCCAAACGGATACGGCCGTAAAAATAATTTTAATTATCTTTTGCAGACGATTGATGTACCGGAAGTGTTATAGTAGCTCTGGAAGCTTTTTGCGTCTGATGAGATACATCTCACAGTGTAGTAATAACGCGTGCCGTTTTTAGCCGAACCGTCGGTATAGGTTGCCGCGGTAGTATCGGCAATCCTTGTCCAGGAAGCGCCCGAGGTTTTGCGGTATACGCGGAATTTTTCTACGCCGCTTTGCTTGTTCCAGTTTAGCGAAACACCCTTTTTGGTGTTTGAGGCTTTTGTAATTTTGGGAGCGTCGAAATGCTTTGCGCTCCAGCCGTTATTATTATATCCGCTTGTAAATCTTTCGCCGTTTGCGGAGATGGTTCTTATTGTAAAGCGGAAGCTTGTTCCGAGGTTTTTGGCGTTGAAATTGTAGCTTGTGCCGGTTGAGTCGCCAACCCTTTTCCAGCCGTTCACATAACGGTAAATTCTGTACTTTTCGGCATTGGCAACCTTGCTCCAGCTAAGCTTAAATCCGTCGGCGGTCTGGTCGATTGTTGAAATTTTAGGCGTTGCCGCGTACTTAATTGTAACGCCCTTTGTATCATAAGCGCTTGTGAAGCGAGACCCCTTGCTGTCAATTCCGCGGACGGTGTAGGTGTAGGTGCTTCCCGCTTTAACGCTCTTATCGGTAAAGCTTGAGCCGGTGCTGTCGCCGATCCTTTGCCAAGAACCGTTAACCTTTTTGTAAACACGGTATTTGCCTATTCCCGAAAGGCGCGACCAGCTTATGTTAACAACTCCGCCGTTTGCCGCGTTTGCCTTCACGGCGGGATATGAAGCGTCATACGCCGGACAAATCCAATCATAGCTTCCCGCGCCGGCAACCCAATAAACAGTGCATATGGCGTTAAGCTTTCCCTTATTGTCAACAAAAACCCTCATACGGTCAATATTGCTGTCAGCAAAGGTTCTGCTCCTGCCGTTTTTATATGCTGTCTGCTTTTTGATTGAGCTTGACAACGCGTCAAATTTTGAGGCAATATACTCCTTTACCGCGCTTTTTACGGTATTGTAGTTTGTACCCATTGCGGAAATTACGTCGTTGCGGCTCATTCTATTACCTGTTTTTATGTTGAGGTTTCCGACATAATAATCATGTATATTGTTATTAAAATGCTTATAGTCCATCACAACGCTGAGAACGTTGTTTTTAACGGCTGAGGTATAATTGAGATAAGTATAATATACAATATCCCGGCGCATTTCGCTGTATCGGTAATCATTGTTTGCGTAATATACCTTTGTGTCGTAAAAATTATTAATCTCGGAGTTTATTTTTGCGGCGTCGCTTGAATTAATTGTGATTTTGGGCTTATGATAAGTTACCGAGTCGCCGCCGTAATAATATGTAGCGCTGGCTGTTTCCTTAACATATTCCGAGGCTCCGGCGCTGACGGACGCGAAGGCGCATGCGCCAAGCACGGTCAGCACGGATAAAATCACAGCGATTGTTTTAATTAATTTACTGTTTTTCATAGCAATCTCTCCTTTTATAATTTCTCCTTTTATAATATCTCCTTTTATATTATTATATCATATTCTGAGTTATTTTCAACATAAAATATAAAAACAACCGCGCCTTTTTTAGACGCGGTTGATAATTTAATTCTGTGTCAGAATTATTCTTTGAGTTCGCTTGTGCAGTGCGGGCAGCGGGTAGCCTTGATATCGATTTCGGAGCAGCAGAAGGGGCAAACCTTTGTTGTAGCTTCCTCTTCCTCTGCTTCTTCCTTTTTGCGGGCGTTCATAATCTTGTTGATAGCCTTTACCATAAGGAAAATGATGAAAGCCATAATCAGGAAGTTGATTACCGCGGAAATGAAGTTTCCGAACGCAATGGGTCCTACGTTGAGAACCTTGGTCATTTCGTCAATTGAATCAACGCCGATAAGCTTGCCGATGATAAGCTGAATTAAAGGAGTGATGATGTCTTCGCACAGCGAGGTAACGATTGCTCCGAAAGCGCCGCCGATGATAACGCCGACAGCAAGATCCATAACGTTACCGCGCATGATGAATTCCTTAAATTCGCTCATAAATTTTTTCATGATTGTTCCCTCTTTCTTGTATTATTTATTTTTTCCGATTGCCGAAAAACAACGGCAACCGATTAAATTACAGCCTTATGAAATTTCTTTTTACCCTTTTTTATTACAACGTAGCCCTTTTCAAAGTCAGACTTTGTGAACTTTTTGAATACGTCGTCAACCTTTTGGTCGTCAACAGAAACACCGCCCTGCTGAATAAGCCTTCTGCCCTCTTTATTTGAAGGGATAAGTCCGCATTTTGACAGCAGCTCAAGAATTGAGATTTCACCGTCGGTGAAGTCGGAATCCGAAAGCTGAGTTGAAGGCATGTTGGCTGTGTCGGTTTTGCTGCCGAAGAGCGCTCTTGCGGCTTCCTGAGCCTTGTCGGCTTCTTCCTTGCCGTGAATCATCTGTGTAAGCTCGTACGCAAGAACTTCCTTTGCCTTGTTGATTTCGCTGCCTTCAAGCTTTGCGAGCTCGTCAATTTCCTCAAGTGAGAGGAATGTGAGCATCTTAAGGCATTTTACAACGTCGGCGTCGTCAATGTTGCGCCAATACTGATAAAACTCATAGGGACTGGTTTTTTCGGCGGAAAGCCAAACCGCGCCCGACTGGGTTTTACCCATCTTCTTGCCCTCGGAATTGAGCAGAAGGTTGATTGTCATTGCGTAAGCGTCCTTGCCCAGCTTGCGGCGGATAAGCTCCGTGCCGCCGAGCATATTGCTCCACTGGTCGTCGCCGCCGAACTGCATATTGCAGCCGTATTTCTGATAAAGGGCGTAGAAGTCGTAGGACTGCATAATCATATAGTTAAATTCAAGGAATGAAAGTCCCTTTTCCCAGCGCTGCTTGTAACATTCTGCCGAAAGCATGCGGTTAACGCTGAAGCACGCGCCGACTTCACGGAGAAGGTCAACATAGTTGAGGTTCAAAAGCCATTCGGCGTTGTCAACCATAAGCGCTTTGCCGTCTGAGAAGTCAATAAACTTGCTCATCTGCTCCTTAAAGCAGTTAACGTTATGCTGAATTGTCTCCTTTGTAAGCACCTGGCGCATGTCGGTTCTGCCGGAAGGGTCGCCGATCATGCCCGTACCGCCGCCCAGAAGCGCGATGGGTTTGTTGCCTGCCATTTGAAGGCGCTTCATAAGGCAAAGAGCCATAAAGTGACCTACATGAAGGCTGTCGGCTGTGGGGTCAAAGCCGATGTAAAACACGGCTTTTCCGCTGTTTACAAGCTCCCTGATTTCCTTTTCGTCAGTAACCTGCGCGATAAGTCCTCTTGCGGTGAGTTCTTCATATACACCCATTTAATTAATCCATCCTTTTCATTTCGCGTAAATGGCGCTTAATTTGACATTTAAAGCACCATTGCCTTTTTATTATATATTTTTTTAGTTAATACGTCAAGGTTTTATTTCAGTTATTAACAAATAAGCGTTAATCATTTTCTGCGGTAACGAGCAAACTTGTCCTTTTTGCCGCCCTTTTTTTGAGGCGGCTTTTGCCCCGGCAATGGTGTTACAAGGCATTTTTTGCCGTTGCCGATAAGATCGCGCCTGCCGGCCTTGTTTAAAGCCTTGATTACAAGCTTTTTATTCTCCGGAATGAAATACTGCAAAAGCGCGCGCTGCATCGCCTTTTCTTCCTCGGTTTTGGGTATATAAACTTCCTTAAGCGTGTAAGGGTCAAGACCGGTGTAGAACATCGCGGTTGAAATTGTGCCGGGCGTCGGATAAAAATCCTGCGCCTGCTTCGGATGAATTCCGTTTTCCTTGCAGAATACCGCAAGCTCCACAGCGTCCTTAAGCGTACAGCCGGGGTGAGAGCTCATTAAATAAGGGACAACGTATTGGTCTTTGTTTGCCTTGCCGGTCAGCTTATAGAATTTGTCGCAGAACTTTTTATATGTTTCAATGTGCGGCTTGCCCATTTTGTCAAGCACAGCCGCAGAGCAGTGTTCGGGAGCTACGCGGAGCTGACCGCTGATGTGGTAACGTACAAGCTCGGACAAAAACTCGTCGCTTTCATCCTCCATAAGGTAATCAAAGCGGATTCCGCTGCGGATAAACACCTTTTTTATTCCGTCAAGCTGCCTTAGCTTACGCAGGATATTCAAGTATTCCCCGTGCGACACCTGCATGTTTTTGCACGGTGACGGCGCAAGGCAGTGTTTGCCCTTGCAAAGCCCGAGCTTTTTCTGCTTTTCACAGGACGGCAGACGAAAGTTTGCGGTGGGGCCGCCGACGTCGCTTATTATTCCCTTAAAGCGTTTGTCCTTTAAAAAGCTTTCCGCCTCATTGATTATGCTTTCCTCACTGCGAACGGTTACGGCGCGTCCCTGATGAAAGGCAAGTGAGCAGAAGTTGCAGCCGCCGAAGCAGCCGCGGTTGTGAGTGATTGAAAACATCACCTCGGAAATACCGGGGACTCCTCCCTGCTTTTCATAGCATTTAGGGTAAGAGCGCATATACGGAAGCGAATACACATGGTCAAGCTGCTGAGTATTCAGGGGAGGCATCGGCGGGTTTTGCACAAGCAGATATTTTCCGTGCCGCTGAACAAGCGTTCTTCCGCGAACAGCGTCGGCTTCGTCAAGCTCCTTGCGCGCCGCTATAGCGTAGTCGCGCTTGCTTTCCCTAACACGTTCATAGCTCGGCAAATCAACGGCGCTTTTCGGAACGTAATCTTCCGTCCTTACAGCGTAGCAAATTCCGCGGATATCCTGCAGGGCTTCAACCGTGTAGCCGTCGTTTAGGCGTTTGGCGATTTCAACAGTTTGAAGCTCTCCCATGCCGTAAATCAAAATGTCCGCTTTGCTGTCAAACAGGATTGACGGCATTACGCTGTCGCTCCAGTAGTCATAATGCGCAAAACGGCGCAGCGAAGCTTCAAGTCCTCCGATAATAACGGGAACGTCCGGATAAAGACGCCGAAGAATGTTGCAGTACACCGTTACCGCGCGATCGGGACGTTTGCCGTTTTTACCTCCCGCGGTATAAGCGTCGTCGTGTCTTTTTCGTTTTGCAACTGTGTAGTGAGCAACCATGCTGTCAATGTTTCCTGCCGAAACCATAAAGCCCAGCCGCGGTTTGCCGAACTGCGTAAAATCACTGTCGTTTTTTATGTTTGGCTGTGCAAGAAAAGCTACGCGGAAGCCGCAGTCCTCAAGCACGCGCGTGATTATTGCCGCGCCGAAGGACGGGTGGTCAACGTAGCTGTCTCCGCAGACATAAACAAAGTCCGCGTTATCCCATTTTCTTTGCCGCATTTCGACGGCGTTCATTGGTAAAAACATCATTTAATACCGAGAATTGATATGCGGGGGCGGCAAATCGCCGGCTGATTTTTCACGCGGCAATGCTCGCCCCCGTCAGATTAGTCACTGTTGTTTTGTAATACGTTTCTTCTTTCAAGCCACTCGTTGTAGGTCATTAGGACGTCGCGCGGCTTTGAGCCCTGGTGAGGGCCTACTACGCCGAGCTGTTCCATGTCGTCAATCATGCGTCCCGCGCGAGCATAGCCTACCTTCAGACGGCGCTGTATGAGCGAGGTTGAAGCCTGTCCGGCTTCAATTACGCACTGAATCGCCTCATCCATTTTTGAGTCGACGTCAAGTCCGCCGTCATTGTCGGAATCCGCCTTGCCTTTTTTACCCTGTGCGATTTCCTCCGCGGCAATACGCTTGATTTCCTCCTCGGCTTCCCTGTTATATTCAGCCTTGAAGGACTTTTTGACAAACGAGGTTACGCGGTCGATTTCTTCATCCGAAGCGTACGCGCCCTGAACACGCAAAGGCTTTGGCGCTCCTACCGGTGAAAACAGCATGTCGCCGCGGCCGATTAGCTTTTCACCGCCGCCTGCGTCAAGGATTGTGCGGCTGTCCATGTTTGAGCTTACCTTAAGCGCGATTCGGCTTGGAACGTTTGCCTTGATAAGACCCGTGATGACGTTGACGGTAGGTCTTTGAGTTGCCAAAATAAGGTGCATACCGGCGGCGCGGGCCATCTGCGCAAGACGGCAAATGCTGTCCTCTACCTCGCCGGGCGCTGCCATCATGAGGTCCGCCAATTCGTCGATGGCAATAACAACACGGCTCATTTTTTCCTTTGCGACGGGAAGTCCGTTGACCTCCATGACGGGCTGAATCAGCTCGCCTTCGTCATTTTCAACAGGGGGATTATTATTTATGTATTCAAGATTTTTTTCTACTAAAGAATTATAAGAATCAATATCCTTAACGTCAAATTCCGAAAAAATCTTATATCTTTGCAGCATTTCGTTTACCGCCCAAGCAAGAGCGCCCGCCGCTTTTTTGGCGTCGGATACTATCGGTACAAGCAGGTGCGGAATACCCTTGTATTTTGAAAATTCAACCATTTTCGGGTCGATAAGCAAAAGCTTAACCTCGTCGGGACTTGCCTTGTAAAGTATGCTGATGAGCATTGAGTTTACGCAGACTGATTTACCGGAGCCCGTTGTACCGGCTACCAAAAGGTGCGGCATTTTTGCTATGTCGGCAACAACGATTTCACCCGAAATATCTCTGCCTAAAACTGTAGCAAGCTTGCTTTTTTGAGAACGGAATACGTCGGAATCAATCAGCTCGCGCATGGAAACCATGCTGACGACCTTGTTGGGAACCTCAATTCCGACTGCAGCCTTGCCGGGAATCGGAGCTTCGATTCTGACTCCGTTTGCCGCAAGATTAAGCGCGATATCATCCGAAAGATTTGTAATTTTACTGATTTTTACGCCCGGCGCAGGCTGAAGCTCATACCTTGTTACGGATGGTCCGCGGCATATATTTGTTATACTTGCGTTAACGCCGAAGCTATTGAGCGTTTCAATGAGCTTTCGTGAGTTTTGGGTAAGCTCGGCGCGCGCGCTTTCGTCGTTATTATTCTTATTTAAGTTCAGAAGCTGAACAGGAGGATAATGATAAACTTTTTCCTCTTTTATTTCTTTTTCGGAATTATCAGGGTTATAACCGATGTTTTCGAATTCCGAAACAGGCTCTGCCTTTTCCTCCTTCTTGTGAGCGGTTTTTTCATAAGAAACAGGTTTTTCGGCAGAAACGGGCTTTTCCTTGCCGCCGTCTATATATTTTCCGGAACGCTTGCCCTTTGTGATGTCGTCGGCAATCTGACCGATTGTTGTGTCAGCGTTTTCGCCCATCGGCTTGGTAGCTTTATTGATGATGTTAAGCAAATCTTCGGATTGACTTAAATCCTTTGCGTTTTGCTCGTTGGGGTCAAGCACGTCGGTATCAACACCGTTTTGAACGGGCTTTTTGCTCTTCTTCTTTTGCTTTGGTTCGTCAAACGGAACGTCAATTGCGCTTTGACGCTGACCTCCGATATAAATCGGAATATCAATGCTGTCGGCGTCGTCAACCTTCGGACGGCGCTTTTTGCGAACGGGCTCGGGCTTTCTTTCGGGAGCCTGGGTATGCTCGGGAAATTCTCTTTCACCGGTTTGACGAGCGTATTTTTCGCGACGGCGTTCGTCGGCGCGTTCTTTGCGGCGGTCATGAGCCTGACGCGCGCGGTTGTAGGTTTTTGCCGCGGCACGCGCTACATCCTTAACACTGAGGTTAGCGATGAGGAAAATATTCGCGGCAAGCAAAATCAGGCTTATAATAACACCTACGGTTGTACCGCAGATTTTAACAATGGGATAACCAAGTATTCCGCCTATCATACCGCATGACGGAGCTATGTATTTTGTGCTGTTGAACGCTTCAAGATACAGGTTTCCTATGCATGCAAAATAGTTTACGCTTTGATATTTTGCTCCGCCGATCATGTACACAATTGCTCCCGCAAGCAAAAACGTGAGCACACATAACGCTATTTTTGAACCGAAATG
>ODAI014745026.1_pt1 | contig 17361 bp, 39 predicted proteins | sample 1539321 | NCBI WGS metagenome assembly ODAI01 (sample SAMN02144231, study PRJEB22623) | gut metagenome | biome: sheep rumen | host: Ovis aries | place: New Zealand | reverse complement strand
TTCTTTTGCACGATTTTCTTTGACAGATTGAGACAGACCATAATTGAATTTTATCATTTGGCGAATCTGAAAGAAACGTAAACCGTACAATTTGTAATTGTCCGTTGCTCATGGATGGTTCGCCGCTGCCTGATTTTTCAGGGCTGGCGGAATTTTAATTTTGCTCCGCTCTGATTTTTCAGGCGATCACGGCACGCAGCTTGAAAGACAGTCTGCGTGTCACAAAATATTTTCTAACCACTAAAATTCACAATTATGCTATTTGAAATTTCCGAAAGACTTCTTCAGCAATTTGGAGAAGAGAGAATGATTGAGCTCGTTTGCTCGTCAAGTGTCGAACAATTAGAAAATTTTGCCTATGAGTGAAAAAACTATTTCCTCCGCTCTCATGCAGCAATGGGAGCAGGAGGCCATCGCCCAGAAAATCCCGTACACAGAGTTCGGAGAGTTTTTGAGGATGAAAGAAAGAAACTACCGGCTGAACCTCAGTACGAAAAATCGTGTCGAGGTTTTTGCCAGCGGTGCGCAAAACAAGTTTACCGAAATCGGAAACAAAATTGCGTATGAGAAAATCATGCAAATCCCGGCCGCAGAGAGAGCCGTGAAAATTGCCAAATTCAGTTTTGAGGAACTGAGAAAAAAATCCTCGCGTGGTTTCTGCGACGAACAGCAGAAAGAAAATTTTCTTTCGGAGAGAGAATACTGGTTCTCACACCTGAAGGAGAGAATGAGAGATTTGAAACTCTCAAAGGAATTTCTTGCAGATTTCGGTCTGGACTGGAAAGAGTGCAAGAAGTTTGCTTTCAGTGCGGTGTAAAAACCGCCTGAGAGCCTCAACCTAAAAACTTTCAATTATGAGAAAATTATTTGTCTACGCTGCGGGAACTCTGTTTCTCGCACCGCTTTCCGTGGCTTTGTGCTGCGAAGGTTTTTGCGCTGCCGTTTTCTGCGTGGTGTACGGTGTTTTCCTCTGGTATTCTCCGAAGTTCTCACCGAAAGCGAGAAAGTTCTGGCGGGAGTTCTACAAAGTGAACCTTGAGGCGCTGCGTGAATTTGAAACCAGAGTACGATAATTCCAGAGTACGATAATTCGGCAGTACGATAATTCAGCAGTACGAAAAATCAAGGCAGTACGAAAATTCCCAGTTGGTTCGCACCATCTGGGAGTACGATAAATCTAAACAACAAAAAATACAATTATGAGAAAATCAATGAGACTGTTCTGCGGAATTGTTCTGCATCCGGTGAGAGTTGTTGCGATGAAGTTTTATCGCAGAGGTGAAAATCTGGAACTCATGTACAGCGCCAGAGATTTACAGAAAAAGAAGAATCACAGACGGATGCACGAGATGAGCGACGTGACAAATACGGCGTACACGGAATCTTCTTTGTACAACGATTTGCTGCGCGGTGCTCCTGAGTGGTGACAAAAGACTATCGGAGAAATAAGATTTCCCGGCAGTACGAAAAATGTCTAATGGATAAAATTTCAAGATTATGAATTATTATGCAAAAAGAAAAGAATCCGTCCGTCGAGAGGCTATTGACTGGCAGTTGGAACAATCCGAAAAGAGTTCGTCTTACATGGAGATTGCGGAACAAAGCAACCATTTTGAAAATTTAGGCCGCAGATACGGACTGCTGACGGAATTTCGTGAGAACGGAATACTCTGAGGAAACTGCGCACGGATGAGAGTCCGTGGGCAGTACGATAATTTCTAAAAACCATTCAATTATGAACACAAGATTTGAAAACTACATTGAGAAACTTACGCCTGCAAAGCAAATGCTGGCGAGGGAAGCCGTTCAGGAATTTCTGCACGGAGAATCAGAAAGCGTAGAACTTCTGACTTCACCAGAAATGATTTTCAAAAAGATGCGTTTTCTCTCCGCTGAGGATGAGGAAAAATCCTATGTTGTCCTGATGAAGAACAACTACAGATGTATTGATGTCGTGAAAATCGCTGACGGATTTCTGGACGGAAGTGCTTTTGACGTGCGCAAAATCCTGCGTGAAGCCTTGCTCAAAAATGCGACGTGTCTGGCCATCTGCCACAATCATCCTTCAGGAAACAAAACTCCGAGCCGTCAGGATGATGAAGTTACGGAGCGTACGAGAAAAGCCTGCGGAACGATGAACATCCGTTTTGTGGACCACGTTATTGTTGCTGGCAAAGATTACTATTCCTATCGTGAAAACGGAATAATATTGTAGAAAAATTCCCCATGATGTAAAAATCGTGGGGAGTACGATAAATCTGATAAATTTTTACGATTATGACAAGATTTTTGTTTTCGCTATGGCGTGTAGAGAACGGCCACAAGAATGTAGAGAGCCACGAAGAAAGTTTTGAGTCTTGCGCTGATGCGATGATGAGGGCACGTTCCATTTTGAAAGATGCAAAAAGAGACGGATGCGGTATTCAGATTGACCTCTACGAGAAACTTCCCGCTAACAGCGGATGGCGCCATGCCGTTTCCTATCAGTAAACAGACTTCTCACAGATTGGATTCTGTGGGGAGTACGATAATTATTCACTAAACTTTAGAAATTATGGAAATTAGCAAAATTAAATTGTACGATGGAGTTTGCCACGTCATCTTCACCGGAAAGAACTATTTCTTTTTCTCACAGTTCTACGGCTACATTGCTATTGCTGAACGCTCAGAGAGAAGTATAGAAAACATTGGTAAGAGAGAAGACAACTTGCAAGAGTTTGTTATCTACTCTGGCAACACACAACTTCCTGACGGGATAGAAAAAGACTTTTTTGCGATTGCAGAAAAGTTTATCAAGAAAAACGAGCAGAGGTATCTTCCGGTCACCTGCAAGTTTGAGGAAAAGACAGTTGATCTCAACAAGTGTTCCGTCACAGTTTCCTACAATCTCAACCGCTTTGGTTAAACTCTTGGCAGTACGAAAATAAACTTTCGTGCCGCCGCGATATTATTCAAAATTATGATATTATGTACGAAAACATTATTGTTACTGTTTGGTCAAATTACAACGGATTGGCTGGAAGAAAAATTAAAAATGTCCGTGACGCAATCGTAAGCGATTCTTTCTCGGTTTGGGATGATGAAAAAATAAAACGTTGCTTTAATTTAGGTAACGGAACGAGAAAAGATTTTGAGAGATTTATCAAAAGCAACAAAGAGAAGGTTATCCCGACGGAAAAGTTTTGGAAAATAGTGGATTCTCTGCCAAACTCGCAGTTGTATTATGATTTTGTCCGTGATATTCTTCATTACCGACAAACTTCCTGGCGGTTCAGCGACCGCCGGAAGTACGAATTATCAACCAAATAAAATCAATTATGAGAATAAGCAAAGAAACTATTGAAACTCTGAAAGCTCAGGGTATCAATGTACGTTGGTTTCCAGAGGAAACTTACGAAGAGTTCAAGAAAACTCAGTGGGAAAAAGAGTACAAACGCTGGTTTGACTACAGCAAAGATTCTTGCAAGGAACTTAACCCACCTCGCAACGATGGTTCGTATGAAAGTTGGAACTTCGAGACTCTTGCAGAGTACGAGGAACACATCAAAAAGTTCTGCGACCAGATTATTGACAGACACTGCGCTCCCTACGAGTTCACAACTTTGTACGTCGAACACGATGGCGGTCAGATGCTTGTCAAGAAAGAAAACGTAAAGTCGAAAGAAATCACAGTCGAGTACGTTCTGAAACTTGTTGAGAAGGACCGAAAAGTCTATGCGGGTACTTACGGAAAGTTCGCAATGTGTATGCAGAAACTTTGCAAGGAGCGCGGACTGACAAATAAGTTCTGCGTCTATCCCACAACCTACGGCATCGGTGTCTGGCTCTTCTACAATTTCAATGCAGACAAACACATTGCGCAAGTCGAGGAAATAATGAAAGAACGAGACATTGAGTATTACAACGAATACTCCGACCATCGTTGGGTGTATCGTTTCAAAGTTTCCAAGAAGCGTGAGAACATCGAAAGAATGTGCGCCTGAAACTCTCCTGACTCTTGCAGACTTCACAATCTGCGAGAGTACGATAAACTTCAAATTCTTACATTATGGCACGTATGAGCTTAAACAAACTTGTGGCTATAAACGCATTTAACGCGAATAACAACATCATAGCCACGACAACGAACAATGTTTTGAAACTTCGCTTGCAAGCGGAAAACGAGCGTCTTATGAAACGCTATCCATCCTTGCGCACAACTTTGTACGTATGAATGCAAACTTCCCGCGAAATAGACTTTGCAGGAAGTACGATAAACTTCAAAAACGTATAATATTATGGCAAAGAAAAAGAAAAACTACACTTTGAACGAAGTGAAAGAAAGAGCCTTTTCCTATCTCCAGACAACAAAGTTTGGCGGTGTCTATCCATCTGACAAAAATTCCAACTGGAATTGGGGAATAATCACGGACATCACAGGAAACAAAGAAAACGGCTATGGCATTTATGTAAGGTTTGCCCTGCAAATCTTCAGCGTGTCTTTTGCAGAACTTGACATGTACCCCGTCTTTGACGATGGCGACAAAGTTCTTTGCTACAAACATTATGAAGACTTATCTGAGGAAGAGAAACACAATTTGAGAATCTGCGGTTTTCTCGAAAGGTTATAGTTTTCATAGTTGCAATGTTTAGTGTGAATGGGCGTAGTCAATCAAGTTTGGCTGCGCCTTCTATGTTTAACCAATATAACTTTTAATTAATTCAAAATTATGGAAATAGTGAAGAAAGAGGAAGCCAGAAACTTCCTCAACATCGGAGATTGCCTGTACAAACTTGGGAGTGACGGAAAGATTAAGGGAAGTCCTATTACGGGAATAGATGTTTCTTTTGACACCTTTGATGAAAACCACGTTCAACGCTCAGTGCGCTACGAATTTGAGCATGACAATCTTTTGGATGCCATTTTGCACGAAGATTTGGGAACTGCATGGTTCTCTTCTAAAGAAGAAATCATACAGGCAGTCTTGCGCAAGAACGGGATGAAGATTTAATCTTTCTTTTCCGCGGGGAGGAATCCTCACGGAAAAACAAGTATTAACGAAAATTCAATTTATATGACGAAACGTGAAAAAATTAAGGACATTTACCAGACATTGAAATCCGGCTTGAGAATGTGCGAAATGGTTGAGACAAAAAACCTCAGCGGAGAAGTTGTCGGTTTTCATCAGGGACTATCTTTCTCGTGTGACGATGAGTACATTTATTTTCTCGGTTCTGGAAGTTGGGCAGTAAAAGCGAGCTTGAAAAAATTAGAGTTCGAACTTGACGGCTGCAATCTTGACATGATTGTTACTGAAAGTGAATTTGAAAAAAGGTCTGGGCAAAAATTCTTCGGGTGGAGAATCTGACTATTCAAATAGAGAGCCTTAAAACTCTCTGTTTGACTATTATTTACTAAAATTCAATGATTATGAAGACTTTAGAATTGACAAGAGTCGGCGAACACAGAATGGACGGAAATCTTTATCAAGATTCCAAAGGATATTATTATGTGGATTGCCATGATGAGCCAAAGAACAACGAAACTTCAGTCGTTTATCGTCTTTCCCCTGCAACAGATTCCGAGGGCGAGCCAGACGAAATGATTGAGTGTAAAATCGTAATCGCAAATCCACGTTCTGAACGTGAAGAGCGTGAGAGAGCGTTTAGGTTTGATTACATGATGCTTTCACGCATGCAGACGGACTGCAAGTATTACGAATCTGCAAGTCATTACAACAATGCGCACTGGCAGACTGCAAAAGAAATGATTGAGAGTATGAAAGAGCATTGGAATAAGATTCCCGACGACCTGAAACCCGAATGGATTTCTTGGGAAGAGATTCTTAAGTACGAGAAGAAGTTCTCTGCCTAAAACTTTGGGGAGCGCGACAACTCCCCATCGTTCCAACAAACCAATAAATTCAATAGTTATGGAAGAAATCAGATTAACAGCAGAACTGAAAAAGAACTGCGAAACGAACCGAGAGAAACTTTCCGAACTGATGAAAGTGTATGACCTTTGTGTGCTTGGCTACGATATGCAGGAGCAACGTAGCAAAGACGTTTACAACAAAGTCTTGTCAGAAAACGAGTTCTACGCAAAACGTGACTGCGGACGCTGCGAAATTAAAGTTGGTGAGAGGATAATAGACGAAAAGTTTGACTTCCTCCTTTCCGATGAAGACTTTGCCCGTCTGCAAACTCTGGCTCGTCCAATCTTTGTAGCCGAAGGCATAACCGATGAAAACGGCTACTTCATTGAGAATTGGGTGACAAAAAAGGTTTCTGCGCGAAAAGATTTGGTAGAGTTTATCATCCAGAACATCGTGCCGAGCGAATTGCGCGAAACATTCTGGGAGGCGCGTCAAAACATCGTGCAAACAGATAAACTTATCTCAATCATGCGCTCAGTCGCTTAACTACAAAACTTCTATGGTCCTTGCCGACTATGGAAGTACGATTATTAACCCCGCAAAAAAACAGAAGGCTATGAGTAAAAGGAAATATGCTTATTTCATCTTCCACACGGGCGAGGATGAATTTGAACAGACAGAAAGCTGGCAGCGTGTATTTACTCGCTACAATAGAAACGAAAGTGCTGCTATCTACGGGATGCCAAACTATGACGGAGCGCAACTTGAAATAATAATGAGCAAGTAACTATCTGGTGTTTGTGAACCGAACTTCACAGCCACCACCAAAACTTTTAATTCTTACAATTATGGTAACAAATAGAGAACTCCTGCAGAACAAGGTTAAGCGTATTAACGAGAAAACAAACATGGATTTAAGCATCGAAGGTTATAACGATGAACTTTACTTGGTGAGTGAAAATAATGTTTTGTTTGAAAACATGGAAGTATATCGCACAGAAGACCAAATGTTTGAATACCTTGCAGGTCTGGAAGATGCGATTGACTACTTTCAAAGGCAGAAGGTGTAACAACCTCCTGTCTTTCCATAACTTTTTAATTCACAGATTATGGCATACACTATCAAAGGTTTGGCGAAAGCCAACGATTGCGAGACACACGATATGTATGGACTCGCAAGTTTATGGAGTTATTGGCTGGCTTGCAATGTTTGCGACCGCCAGAGTATCAACGACTTTAAGCGTTTGCGCAAAGCTGACCGTCAGCAAATGTTGAATTTCCTTGCAAGTGACGCTGCATGGGCAGACATTCACACACACATTTGCGCAAATCTATTCTAATCGGAGTGCGGAGGTTTGTCTCTCCGCATTCTACAACAAACCAAAAGATTTCAATTATGACAGATGTAAAAAATGAAAGAGTGTACTTAGCACTCAGGACTGTTGCAAAAAACTTGATAGAGCTTGCAAATCTTGGTCTTCCCAAAAATCAAAACATGAAAGTCATGAGTTTCTTTGCAACATCACGTTCTGGCGAGCATAAAGCGGAAATCATCATACACGGCTTAAAGAAAGAAAATTTAATGAGTCTTGTTTCTGGATGCAATTCGTATGTTTCCCGTCGGCAAACAATGTTTGGATTAGGTATCGGCTATCGTGTACCGCTGTACGATATTATGCGACATATCATACTTTGTGATGATGATAGGTACGAAAGCAAAATTTGTCCAAAAGTAGCAATCTTCAACAAGAGCGAGACGTAAAAGTCACGCTCTTGTCAAATAAACCATAAGTTTTCAATTATGTGTGATTACAACATTCCTGTATTTGCGATTCGTCGCCAAAAGTCGGAAAAAGAAACCGATTGTGAAAGATTTTGGTACTACAAAACCAAAGAAGAAGCAGAAGAAGTAGCGAAAAAGTTGAGCGGCTACAAAGTTTCCGTTGAAAGATGGTGGTCAAATGTTCCGTTTGATGAGTTAGTCAAGGGTAATAGAACGAGATACCCTAATCTTTAAGGATTTGGCAGGCTTGACACTGCCAATCCACAAGTGTTCACTTAAAACTTACGATTATGGCAAATTTAGCAGACCAATTAAGAAAAGAGTACATCGAAAAATGCGATTTTCAGAAGTATCTCGATTACGTTGCAGAGCGAATCCGGGCTGGAAAAAACGAAGTGTGGTTTGGGCTACCTTGGAACGACAACTGCAAGGGCATCCAATACTACACCGACATCAATCTTGCTGAATCGCTCGTCCTTAAATTCCGAGACGAAGGATTCCGTGTTGATGAGCTTCGCGCAAATGGATCCAGTGGTAGGTTACTACAATTTGAAGTCACACTCTGAGGTCTATGCTGTCTGCAAGAAATTACAGATGGCACACTAATTGTTTCACTAAAACTTAATCATTATGGGTAAAATTCAAATCACAAACGATTCTGGGCAAGTCTATCCAGACGGAACCATTATCAGCGTTGACCAACTTTTCAGAGACTACAAAGGCACTCTGACTGAGAAAAACATGAGTACATACCATTGGCTTTGCCGTATTCCAATTCCTTCAGCAATAGACTTTATTGCAAAAGCATGGGGATTCGATTACAATTTTGTCTGAAACTCTTTCACAACCAGGTCCGAGCAACATCGGCTCTGGTTACTATGTCTAACCAAAATGATTGAATTATGGAAAAGAATAAACAAACAGTTATCATCGTCACGGCTTATGGCGAAGACAACTATTTCCAGAAAAGGTATGAAGATGTTGTAGGTATCTTCACAAATGTAAAGAAAGCAATTAAAGGCGCAAAGGCTGACGGAATGACAAACAGACAGTTTGATTATCTAAACAGTATAAACGCTTTCTGGTTGCTTGATATTGCTCTTCAAAGGAACGATGACCATGCTGCCTATCAGGTAGAATATGAAGAGGAAACTGATATGAGAAGAAAGCCTTGCGAAAGTTCCTACATGTTTCGCACATTCAACCTCGACTAACCTCTACCACTCCCTACGTCCTGACCAACGTAGAGGGTACAAATACATTATCAACCAAAAGAAATGAATCAATTATGACAAAAATCAATTCACTCGAACATCTTAAAGAAGTCTGCAACCCTTACGAGCCAGAGGACTTCTTCATCAGTCTCAACTTCGGACTGCGCTCATCAAAGTGCATCACCTACGATGAAGACACCGACACGTTCTTTGTCCTCAACGAAATCGACGACACGGAAGACGAGTTCAACTCAGAGCAAATCATGGACGATAACCTGACAGACATCGGGAAGGCCATCCGTGCCGGACAGTTCTATCACTACTAAAACACGGAGCGCAGGACTGAAACCCTGCTCTCCGGCCATTCACTAACCAATTAAGACAAACGATTATGGGATCAATTAAAATTTCAAAAGAAAGTTTGGATGCTTTCAAGAATGGCGAGAGAATTATCCCTGCGCCAATAGACAACAAGAATCTGTTGGAAGACCCGTTTGAGAATGAAGTCTTTGGAAACTTCTACGCTTGCTGCAATCATCGCAAGGATGGGTTAAGACATCTTATAGGAATGAAAGATGAAGCCTTTGTAGAAGTATGTTGGAGGTTCGGCTCAAACCAGATAGAAATACTTGTTGTTGCCGTCAATCCCTGCGAAGACTTTGAAGAAACAAGCAAAGAAATCTATGAGGAATACAAGAAAGAGTTTTCTTCATGGCAATGCGAGGATAACCCGGGGCTTGTAGTGAAGTTCAGTGGTGAAAAGGAACGTCGCTTATTTGTCAGCTTCTTCTTCAAAGACGAAGACTAATCTCTCTTTACCTGCAAAGTCTCTACAAACATTGCAGGTACGATATTCACAAATAATGATACAATTATGACAAAGATTCAGTTAGCAACAAAGATTTGGGTCATGTGGTGCTACAACTTCGACTGCCCAGAAACTTTCATCAATTACATCTGTGAAAAGACTGGTAAACAATACCTCAAAGACCATCTGCTTTCAAAGTGGAACCATTTGTATGAAACTTTCGGCTGCCGCTCTGTGATGAATGACTTTTACTCAGAAATCGACACAGACTTACAGAACGCACTCCTTGACTACGCTTTCAACATCTATGCACAAAGAGGAATGAAGAGCGTTTACGAAAAGTTCTGCAATGCTTAAACCTTTCAAACTCTCACTTAAGTAACATTCGGTGAGAGCCCTATTGTATAACCATTAAAATTCAATTAACATGGAAATCAAAGTAAACATCCCAAAGAACGATTACGTTCAGCCAAAGGAAGTCAGACAATGGGTCGTACAAGGTATTTGCGAGGCTTTCTTATCGCATTGCTGTTGGAGCATCTTCCATCCGCACAACGATGGCTTTTATCGTCAGGCAACAACTTCTATCGTTCGCCATCGAAACTCCAAAGAGTTTTACGGATTCCATCATGGGGCACTGCTCGATTCTGACGAAAGTGTAAGATTCAACGGAGAGGAAATGAAAACCGCATTCATCGCATTGATAGACGCTGGCTACCACATCTTCAAAGTTTATCAGTACGGAAGTTGGCTCGGATTCAAATGCTCTAAAAAACCACACATTGACAATGGGTGCGAAGTCTTCTCGTTCAATGATTTCATAGATTAAGCCTATTGCCAACAAACTGCCAGAACATAAAACTCTGGCGGTTTTCTTTTTATGTCTAACCAATAAAATTCAGAAATTATGGAAAGAACCAATTCAATCACACTAACATTTGACTTCGACCGAATACTGAAAGGATATGTTACGGATGAAGAAGGTCTCATTGCCGAAACTGTAAGGGAAACGATGAGCAAAGAGAAAAAAGTCCTTGAATGGTACACCGAAAAGTACCCTACGGACGAGTTTGGAAAGAAAATCAACGAAACACTCACATGGTTGGGACTTCTCAACTCAATGCGTGACCATAAAGAAGTATATGAAACCATCGGTGTCAGTGACAGTATTGTCAGGGAAAGGTGCTTTGCAAAGTTGGCAAGCCTTATGTTTGTTCCGTATGACGTAATCTACAATCTCTGGCTATCGTACTAAACTCTCGCAGACCATTTCGTTTTAATCAACGGAATGGACACAATTTATTAACTCTAAAATTCAATGATATGAAAGTTTATTTAATGCAACAAGAGAGCAAAGTGGACGGAGATATGCTATTCAACGTAGTGCCATGTTCCAATGAAGAAACTGCAAAAAGAGAGATGCAGAAAGAAATTAGAACTCTTCTTAACGAAAGTCATTTCATCGCCTATAATGACAGACCAGATGATTTTATTTTGGAGCAGACGGAAACATCTTACTACATTGAAGATACTTGCGACGACTACTACGAACACATTTGGATTGAGGAGAAAGAGATTCTTTGACTACTGCCTTGCATGACAGAAATGTCATACAAAGCGCAATTTTAACCGATAAAGAATACAATTATGAGAAAAGAAAAAGCACCTATTATGAGAAAAGGTTTTGACCTGTACGCACTGAATATTGAGTTTGCCGACCTGCTCCGTAAGCACGATGACGATATGGATGTGAATGGAGAGAGCCGCCCGAAGTTCTTAGAAATACTCAAAGACGCAGAATCTGGTAATGCCGATGTCGCATCAATCTGTAATTTTTGGGCAACAGCATTCAACGCTTACGATGAACTATGCTCCTTGCACCAAAATCTGCGTGAAACATTTGATTGGTATTGTGGTGCATTTACGACCCCATATCCTAACAACGAGTATGACTTATATATTGGCGAATCTGAAGACGCAACCTTTGTTCCAGTTAGAGATAAAGAGCCTGACGAAGAAAGAAGTATTTGGCTGCGTTCAGGCATAAGGCTTACTGCTTCAAAGGATGATATTGAAAAAGTTATTCAGGGAGATAGTGGAACATTCTACAAACTCATACAAAAAGGGCAGTACAGATTATGCGGAACTCATATTCCTTCTTGCGAAATAGACGAATACAACGAGGAATATGGTACTAATTTCAAGAGTGATGATGTCACACTCTGATGTTTCAGTGTGCGCAATTAATCTTGCGCCACTGACTATTGTCAAATCATTAAAATTCAATTAATATGGAAATCAAAGATTTAATTATGGTTGCCCGCAACTGCCAGGAACAACTTATCAATGCGCTCACAGAGTATGTCCGCGAACATGGTGAGGAAATGAGCGATTATTTCTACAATGAGTTTGGGATGTACGAAGAGGACGAGGAAGGTGTGAAGATTACCCATGTACTCGACACATCCGACATAGGTTGCTCCTTTGCCCGCCAATTCAATGTCAACGATGATAACTTGAAAGACATCGACCGGCATGACGAAGGCTTTGAGATTTTTGACAAACTGGAAGAGTCTTTCCACTATGCTACATATTTGGCCTTCTATATTGTCAGGGATGCCGACGGTAACGAGGATTTGAAGTATTATTGCTTCTACAACGACGGAGTATGTTATCAAGAAGATTCAGAACCTGACCATGACAGTGTTGAAAGTCTTTCGCTTGACGAATTACGTTACATCTACGAAGCAATCATTAAAAGTGAGTAAACTTTATCTGTAAGCAGTTTTGCGACTGCTTGCGGAGCGTTTAATTTATAAAATCAAAAAATTATGGCAACATTACAGAAGATTTGGTCCGAACCGAATCCGGACAAAGAGCAGATGATTACTGAACTGCATGAGTTTGTAACAGACTCCAAGAATGACTATGCTCTTACCACACCGGTCATAGTCAATACAGAGGACGGCAAAACTTTGGAGGTAAAGTATTTTGCCCGTGACATAGACCGTAATGACATTTTTTGTATGGACAAGGAGTGGGGTGACCCTTACGAGGGCAGTATCTACGTCATGCGGGAACTTACGGTTGAGTCTGTGCGGAAAATTTACAAGTCCATAAAGTCCCAAGAAATTGATAATGGATGGGACTGGCGCGAACACGCAATCGATTTGTTAAATGAGCTCCACCCTGAAATTGAGAACGAAGAGTTCATTTTTGACTTTGTGGGCGAATACTGGATGAATCTCGCCACGGATTCTGAAAACATTGCAAAGTTTGAACTGACACTTTGACATGCATACCATTTTCGTACAGCCACGAAAATGGTAACTGTTTTTAACCAATAAATATTTTTCAATTATGATTATCGCATTTTACAAAGTTAACAATTCGCTCAACTACGAGCGACATGAGTTTGACACCGACAGACCTGAGACCATCATTGAGAAATTGCAAAGACTTCCAGAAGACGAAGTGAAGCTCTATGATGGTGACAACTATAGTTGGCAGGGGAAAGAGCCTACGCTTGCAGACTTCGAGTACGACTACAACAACGAGGAACTTGATGGAGACTGGTGGTGCATCATTATCAACTACACAAAGCAGAAAGAAAAGAAGCAGACTCTCGAAGGAATGGTGAAAAAACACGATGTTCCAGATGCTATTTTTACGAAAGAACAGACAGAACTTTTGAATGAGGCCATTCTTTCCCTCATGGAGAAAAATAATTTTATGTGGAAGATGTCTGCCAATGGCAAAGTTAAGGCTATGCTACTGGAAGAAAACGGGAAATTGAGACGACTTCAGGAAACGCTCATCGACTATTTCTGTTAAAACATTGGGAGAATATGGTTGGTTCCATATCTCCTACAAATTATCAACAACTTAATATTTTTGATTATGGAAAATTTAACGCCTATGATGAAGCAGTATTACGATTTGAAAAGCAAGCACCCTGATGCTCTGCTCTTGTTCAGATGTGGCGACTTCTACGAAACGTATAACTTAGATGCAAAAGATTGCTCTGACATTCTCGGAATAACACTCACATGGAGAAACCTCAAGACTCGACACGACTATGAGACATACGATGGTGCAGTGTCACTTTTCCCACATCATGAACTCGACACTTATTTACCTAAGTTAGTAAGAGCAGGAAAGAGAGTATGCATCTGCGACCAGCTTGAAGCCCCGAGGACCGCCGTCAAACGAAGTGTGACGGACATGATTAAGTGAATTTGAACAAAACTACGTACTTTTGCCGTCAGATTAGCAGTCTGCACGGCAAGCAATAACTTAAACCAAGCATGATGAAAAAAGCAACCGTTAAAATTGAAATTAAAGTTGACTGCGAATATAATAATACCGTCTGGTCAGAGAACGACGCAAGGGATGCCATAAGATTTCTCGCAGACGTCAATTTGCAGATTCAACACCAATATGTAAAGATTATTGGCTATACGATGAAATAAAAGGCCATTATTTGCGTGTTTATTGATAATAATTCGTATCTTTGCATTGTTTTGTTTACTAACCCGTTTAGGGTTATTCTTTTTCATAAAATTAAAATTTAGAGTGTGCCGGGCGATTAACTTCGTCCGGCATTTCTTTGGCACATTGCACATATTTTCGTATATTTGCAAACAAATCAAACAATCGTCTGTACCTTGCATACTGGTTGCGACAAACTTTATGCGAGCCAAGTTTGTTTAACATTATAAAAATTTCAATTATGACACAAGAAGAAGCAAAAAGACTGCCTTTCATGAATTTCACACCAGACAAAACCATGGAAGACTGCTTTTACTACAGGATGTATCTGGAGGGACGTCTTGGTGAGGAACAAGGGAAGAAAGCGCATGAGCGTCTGCGCGACATTGAGAATTTGCCTGTGTTCAACGGGTACATGGACGTCGCGGGTATTATGATTGAGAATCTTGACAGGTACGGATTTGCCTGTGCCGCATGGTGTGACGGAACGCCAACTCCGAGAAAGAAACTGCGTGAGATGTATGTGAAAAACGTTGACCGCACAGAGCTTTCAAGAGCGCAAGCCGTGTACATTCTCAGCGAGGAAGCCGTCAAGAAAGTGAACTCTCTTGAAAAATCAATCTCCTCCAGACCTTTCTGGTGCTATATGCCTGACGTGCGCCATGAGGATGTTGAAGAGTTTGTGTCCATTCTGGAAACACCCGAATGGAAACTCACGGCATACTACTACCAGACGTGTGATGACTACGAGAAAGGAAAGCTGCTGCCAAAGAGGGCACACCATTACTCGATAACCTATCACGGCGAGGAGGAAAGCGATTAAGCGCAGGAGCGCGGAGCACGACAACTCCCGCTCCCTCTATTCTTAACAAATTTAATTATGAATTATGAACACTGATTTTAACAAAAACAAAGAGCGCATAGGACAAGTGCTCAGATGCTTCAGGATTGAGTGGTCGGATATGAATGTTACTGACGGGACCTCTGTCACGCTTTATGAGTTCAAGCCCGCTATAGGTACGAGACTATCCAAAATACGTAATCTAAAAGATGAGCTTGCCATTGCCCTTGAAGCAAAGAGTGTCCGTGTTATTGCTCCCATACCAGGGAGAGGAACAGTCGGAATAGAGGTGCCGCATAGTGAGAAATCATTACTCCATGTGTCTGAAATCTTCAACTCCGAAGAGTTCCTGACATCTGGCATGGAACTTCCTCTTGCCATCGGCAAGACAATGACGAACAAAATCTTCATGGCAGACCTCGCCAACATGCCGCATCTGCTTGTTGCCGGTGCGACAGGGCAAGGTAAATCCGTAGGTCTCAACGTAATGCTCATGTCGCTATTGCAAAAGAAGACGCCGGAAGAGTTGAAACTGGTTCTGATAGATCCGAAGAAAGTGGAACTGTCGGCGTATGAAACAATCGCAAAACCATACCTTACGAAAATGTTGGGTGCGGATTCTATCATTACGGATGCTCCGCAAGCACAAGATATGCTTGACTTGTTGTGCCGCCTGATGGAGAAACGTTACACCATGCTCAACGAGGTAGGCGCAAGAAACATCCGTGAGTACAACTCCAAAAGCGAGAAGAAGATGGAATATTATGTGATTGTCATAGACGAGTACGGAGACCTTATTATGGACCGCCAGTATGGACGAACCCTTGAATATTACATTTGCCGTCTTGCGCAGAAAGCCCGCGCCGTAGGTATGCACATGATTATTTCAACACAACGGCCATCGGCAACTATCGTGACGGGAAACATCAAGGCGAATTTTCCTACCCGTATTGCTTTCCGCACTACGACGGGAACAGACAGCCGTGTCATCCTCGACCAAGTTGGAGCGGAGAAATTGACAGGCAACGGAGATATGTTGTATTTCGCAGGTGCAGAGGTAACACGTGTACAATGCGCATATATCGGCACACATGAGGTAATGAATACTTGCAGACAGATTGCGGATGCTTATGATGACTGCAGGCAGAAGATAATCTGTACAGAAAAACCTGAAAAGAACCCAGACACCACCCTTGAAACATTAAAAGAGTACTGGATTGGCAGGTGCTTGAGAACATACGAGAATCATAAGCATGATTTGTCTTACACTAATCCGTTTAGTTCCACGAATCCGTTAAATACAATGAATTATTTCAAGAGCCTTGCAAACGTGCATGATGTGGAAATGGCTGGAATGTTACATGATTGCCTACTGGACAAATAATTCTTTCCACCCAAGGAGCTCCGGCAAGTAGCATTGTCGGGCTTCGCAAAGTTTTCATAATTGAATTTTTAGTGGTTAGAAAGAGAGTCGCCCATTGGTTTGGACGGCTCTCGCTTATATAATACTACTCAAAATAAGAAATGATGGTTTCTCCTTTTTCTATTAAGTCTTCTTTTGCTCGGATTGCTTCATTATAATGGCGAAGTGTGTTGGATATTTTCTTGAAATTGTTAAGAAATTCGTCTCCATGTGTATGTTCCATATCTAAATCACCCCAATATACTTTGCCAGACACAACATCATAGTGCCCATCTGTTTGTTTTAGTAATAATTCTCCTTTTTCTTTTATTCTATATTTAATCGTAAAGTCAAGAAGGTGAAAATCTTTCATTTTTATTATTTCTTTCCAATTTGTATAATTATCTCCATTAGAGAGTTGTTCATTAAGCCATTCCCCACTAAGTTTTACTTGTTCTTCACACGATTCCCTATACGAGTTCCAGTCGTAACGAAATTGAGGATTGTACCGCATTAACTCTCTAAATCTTTGAATATTCTTGTGGCATATCACATTTACTCTATTTGATATTCCCAAATTATGCAAAGAGTCATTCATTTGAGACACAAGTTTTACCATCACCGCGCACACATTCCGAGACATTGAGTCAGTGTATGTTATGTCAACTATTTCTTTTAATGAAGTTGGGCCGTCAAAATTTTGTGATGCATATTCTTTGAATGCATTCTCTATGTTGACTTTATTTTTATCTTTAGGTTGAGAGCAACTACATATACAAACCACAAGTGTTATAATGGCGAATACAAACCCTTTCATTTGATTACTTTTTGAGTTAGACTTAATATCTTTTTGCGCAAATTTACGCAATTTTGCAAAAACATGAAACAAAATATTGAAAATATAAAAATTATTTGTAATTTTGTGATACCAAAATCCCATCAGCGGCAGAAGTAGCCGCCATTATAG
>ODAI012750920.1_pt1 | contig 17362 bp, 13 predicted proteins | sample 1539321 | NCBI WGS metagenome assembly ODAI01 (sample SAMN02144231, study PRJEB22623) | gut metagenome | biome: sheep rumen | host: Ovis aries | place: New Zealand | reverse complement strand
GGTGTATTCCGGCGAAAACTACTATGTGTACAGGGAATTTTATCTGACTCCCCATAAAAAACATCCGTACGATGAGATTACTTATCGCATGGTGTACCGGAAAAACGGAAGCGTGGCTCCGCCGGATATTGCTGAAAATGTTGCGGCAAAGTATAAACTCATGTCCATGCTTGCATAAAAGGAGTTTTCATGTATCTTGAAGAACTGGGTAAAATAATCGGAAGGATCCTGTCCGATGCTCATGCGAACGAAAAATCCGACAGAATAAGGCAGGGTATACAGCGTTTCAAAATGGACATGATGAAGCATATGCCTTTTTACGGTGACATAATGATGCGCATTCCCTTGTATGAGGACGAGAGCGTGGAGACCGCTCTTACAGACGGACGATGCATACGCTACAATCCGGGTTTCTTTAAGACCATGAACGAGGGGCAGCGGAATTATGTATACATGCATGAGGTGCTGCATATCCTTTTCATGCACTGGAAGAGAAAAGCCGGCAGGGATGCACAGCTCTGGAATATAGCCTGCGATTATGTGGTAAACGGCACTCTGGACCAGATGCGCTGGAGGATGGAGAACAGAAAAATTGCTTTTGAGCGTCCGAGAGAGGGCTGTTTCAGCGACAGGAGTTATAATCTGCCTCCTGCAGAGGAATTCTATGCCGTTTTGTCAAAGGAAAATGAGAGCAGGCCTGAAAGCAAGCCTGTTTACAAAGGAAAAAGGATCATAATGCTTCCGAAGGATCTTCTTAAGGTTTTGTCGGAGGCTTCGGGAGAAGACGGAAACGAGGCGAAAGAGGAAGAGATCACCGAAAAAATGGTGAGGGAACTGATAAGGGAGACCGCGAAAAGAAGAGGAACTTCCGGCAGCTTTCCTGTTCCCGAACAGATACTCAGGCTTACACAGACCAGAAGGCTTCCTTGGAACAAGCTTTTATATGAATTTCTCTCGGAGAGGGAAGATGAGGAAAGCTCGTATCTGACTCCCGAAAGAAAATATATCCACATGGACCTGATAATCCCGGGAATCTCAAAGACGGAGAATGAACTCGGTGAAATATGGGCTTTCGTTGACTCCTCGGGTTCGATCGGAGGAAATGAGCTTTTACAGTTCATGACGCAGCTTTACCGTATTTCGAAGGAATTTCGCTGCGTATTCAATATTGCATTCTGGGATACTTCGGTAACGGATGTTTACCGGAATGTGAAAAACAGGGAAAAAATACTCGAATGCAGGCCGAAACACAGCGGAGGAACCGATATCAACTGTGTTTACACTTATCTTCGGGAAAATAAAATAAAGCCCGGTGTGATGATCATACTGACGGACGGTTATTACGGAAGACTTAACGAACCGGCAGGAAAATTGAGAAAGCGTACCATTCTTGTTATCAGCGAGAACGGTGCCGTCATAGACGAGAAAAACGATATCGGAAAGCTTGCAAGGCTTTGAAATCAGATGAAGAAGGAATAAAAAACAATGAATCTCAGGGAATTCGGAGAGTGCATAGAATTTAACATAGAGCACGGAATAAAGCATGCGATACTGGGGCTCGGTGCGCCGGGTGTCGGAAAGTCGCAGATAGTAAAGCAGATAGGCGCGAAATTCGGTTACAAGGTCATCGACCTGCGTCTTGCACAGATGTCAGAGGTTGAGATCGGCGGTCTGATCTATCCGAACGAGGACAGGACGAAAACCAGGTGGCTTTCGCCCGAGGTTTTGCCTGACGAGGAGCGCGACGGAAAGAACACGATACTGCTTCTTGACGAGATCACTTCCTGCCCGAAAAGAGTGCAGGTTGCGGCTTACCAGCTGATACTCGACCGGAGGGTGGGACAGTATACCCTGCCGGACGGCACCTATGTTATCGGACTCGGCAACCGCGAGGATGATGACGGAGTATATATACGGCTTGCGGGACCCTTGGCGGACCGCTTTGAGATCCACTATATCGATGTGGACTTTAAGACGTGGAAATATGATTTTGCGATACCGTTTAAGATCCATCCCTATGTGCTTCGCTACCTTACCTTCAAGCCATCCGCGCTGCACACGCAGAATCTTGATAGTGAAAGCATGATATTTGCGACACCGCGTTCATGGGAGAGGGTGAGCGATATCTTAAAGTGCGATTCGGACTTAAACAACCCGGTTGTCGTAAATAAGATCGCGGGCAATGTCGGGACAGTCGAGACCGCACAGTTCGTGAAATTTGCAAAGGAAGAGGGCACGGGTGTTACCGCAGATGAGTTCCTTGAGGGAAAAACCGTGGCTCCGGCAGATCCCTCGGAGCTTTCGATACTCACCAATGCTCTGGTGGAAAAGGTCTCATATCTTAAAAATGTGTCTTCTGCGGATGAGCTCGGCAAAGAAAAACTTGATGAGTGCAGGCGCGTGCTGGCGGCAATGTTTAAGCTCGGTCCCGCGGAATACAGCGTGATCGGTCTCAGAGACCTTCTGGAACTGAACCGGCCGGTTGTCAGACAGATTTTTCTTGAAAGTGACATACGCGATGCGGAGAAATTTATCAATGAAAACAGATATATGCTCGGGCTGTAATGCCGGGCTTATGCCGGAGAGGTGAGAATGTTCGGAAAAAAGTAAAAAATTCCCAGACATAAAATCAATATGAGGGCGGAGCAGATCATACCGGCAAGCTTTCTGCTTGTCATCCTTATCGGTACGCTGCTTCTTATGCTGCCGGTTGCAACGGCAGAGGGAGAGCACACAAGCCTGCTTACCGCCCTTTTTACCTCGACCACTTCGGTCTGCGTTACGGGGCTTGTGGTCGTCGATACCTTTGCACACTGGTCGCTGTTCGGAAAGATCGTCATACTGGTGCTTATACAGCTTGGAGGTCTGGGCGCTGTTTCGGTAATGTCGATGATAATGCTGCTGCTATCAAGGAAGTTTTCGCTTGCTGAAAGAAATCTTTTGCAGGATGCCTTCAATCTTGACTCGAGAAGAGGGCTTTTGACCTTCCTTGTAAGAGTGTTTAAAGCGACGGCGATAGTCGAAGGAAGCGGAGCAATACTGTATGCCGTGCGCTTCATACCGGCACACGGAGCGATTAAAGGAATATGGTATTCCGTCTTTCACTCGGTTTCGGCTTTCTGCAATGCCGGAATAGACATACTCGGCCCCGACAGCCTGATGAAATATAATTCGGACCCTTTCATCATGGCGGTAACGATGTATCTTATCATTATGGGCGGCCTCGGTTTCATTGTATATTTCGATATTGTCGACAGGGTCAGAGAGGGGAGAAAAAGCGAGTTCGGTATCGGAAGGATAATAACGAGGCTTTCGGAACACAGCAGGATAGTATTAAAAATTACCGCGGTACTTATTATCGGCGGAGCGCTGTTCGTGTTCTTTGCGGAAAAGGATAATCCCGGAACCATGGGTGGCATGAGCATGTTCGACAAATGCTTCAACTCCCTGTTCCAGTCGGTGACCTTCAGAACGGCGGGCTTTGCGACGGTGCCGCAGGAAAACCTGAGCGGACAAAGCTGCGTGCTCGGCTACATCCTGATGTTCATCGGAGGTTCCCCGATAGGCACGGCCGGCGGAGTGAAAACGGTGACCTTCATCATTGTCATGGTTAACGCTGTGGCCTTCATCAGGGGAAGAAACGAAACAATAATCGCAAAAAGGCGCGTGTCTGAAAATATGATAAGAAAGGCGGCGGCCATCATAACCGTAAGTCTTGCGACGGTCATCTTTATGACTGTCGTCATAATGGCAAGCGAGGGACTCGGAATGGACGATGCGGCTTATGAGGTCGTAAGCGCACTCGCTACCGTCGGTCTTTCAAGAGGAGTAACGGGAACGCTTTCCTCGCTCGGACGTGTGACAATAATCATTTGTATGTATCTCGGAAGGATAGGTCCTATATCAATGGCGATATTCTTTACAAGAAGAAGGGCCGAGGCCAACAGCATCGCATATTCCGAGGGACACTTTTTTGTAGGATAAAGGAACAGGAGGAGGAAAAAAATGGCAAAATCGATAGCGGTTTTAGGACTTGGAAAATACGGCAGGAGCCTTGCAGACAGCCTGTATTCCATGGGCATGGACACACTTGTGGTGGATATGGATCCGGAGCTTGTCAGGGCATATTCCGACCGTTCAACCACTGCCATAACCGCAGATTTAAGGAATGAAAGCGAGGTCAAGGAGCTGGGGCTCAAAAACATGGATGCGGTGATAGTCTGCATCGGCTCGTCCCTTGAACCGAGCATAATGTCGGTAAATGTGGCCAAGGAGCTCGGTGTACCGAGAGTTATCGCCAAGGTTTCTTCGGAAAGAATGGCTTCGATACTGCTGAGGGTCGGTGCCGACAATGTTATCAATCCCGAGGAGGAGATGGGAATAAGAAGCGCGAGAAAGCTTGTTTCGCCCTCCTTCCTTGAATATTTTGAGCTTGATAAGGAGCTTTGCCTTGTCGAAGTGAAGGTCAAGGAAAGGTGGATAGGAAAGAGCATGAAGGAGCTGGATTTCAGAAAACAGTACCGCGCAAACGTTGTTTCTGTAAGGGAGGACGAGGTTAGATGGAGCTTTGTGGATCCCGATAAGCCTCTTAGGGACAACAGCGTGCTTCTTATCATGACGGACAAGAAGAACCTGAAAAATCTCAGCTTCAGCGGCTGACAGGGAGGATGGCTGTGAGTATCAGGCGTGAAGAATTCGATCACCTTGCCGCTTTGGCGCATCTTAAGTTTGATGAAGAGGAAATTCCGGCTTTCATGGCGGAATTTGACGAGCTTAGGGGCTTTGTTGACATGATAGGTGAGGAAAATACAGACGAAGGAAAAGCGGGAGAGTATCTGCCGCTTTTTTCGCTGCGCGAAGACGAGGTTAGACCCCCGCGCGAACGTGCACAGATCCTGTCGAATACCGGGACAAACGGTGAATTTTTTGAGGTCAGGCAGGTAGTAAGGTAAATGATAGGCGAATTATCGAAAAAACTGCATGCAGGCCACATTACGGCGGCGGAGCTTACAGATTCCTATATTAAGAGGATAGAGGAGAAAAATCCCTCGCTTAATGCCTATGTGACCTTGCTCTTTGACAAAGCGAGAGCTGATGCGGCCAGGGCCGACAAAATGCTTAAAGCAGGTCTTGGCGGCGAGCTTTGCGGCATTCCCTATGCCTTAAAGGATAATTTCTGCGTCAAGGGCTATGAGACGGGCTGCTGTTCAAGGATGCTTGAGGGATATAAGCCGATATATAGTTCTACCATTGTAGAAAAACTGGAGAGCGAAGGTGCGGTCCTTCTTGGGCAGACAAACATGGATGAGTTTGCGATGGGCTCGACTTCGGCTGGCAGCATATACGGTGCGACGAAAAATCCGGTAAACCCGGCATATGCGGCAGGGGGGTCGTCCGGCGGTTCGGCGGCGGCCGTGTCAGCAGATCTTGCTGTTTTTGCCATCGGCTCGGATACCGGCGGCTCTGTAAGGCAGCCTGCGGCATTCTGCGGCACGACAGGTTTTAAGCCCGGATACGGCGCAATAAGCCGCTACGGTCTTATTGCCTATGCCAGCTCGTTTGACACTGTCGGTATACTTGCGGGGTCTGCAGATGATGCCGAAAAGGTGTTTAACGTGCTTGCGGGCAGGGACGATAGGGACCTTACTTCGACGGAACGCATAGAAAATTTACAGCCCGGCGAAGCAGATAGAGCAGTAAAAATCGCTGTGCTTTCGGAAATACTTGAAAAAACCGAAGAAGATGTGAGGCAGGCTTTCGGGAAGATGGCTGAAATTTTAAAAAACTCGGGTGCCGAAACAGGGGAGGTTTCAATGCCCTGTCTTAAATATGCCCTGGCATCCTACTATATAATCGCCTGCGCCGAGGCTTCAAGCAATCTTGGACGCTATGACGGCGTGCGTTACGGTCACAGGGCGAAGGAGTTTACCGATGCCGACGACATGATGGCAAAAAGCCGCACCGAAGGCTTCGGAAGGGAAGTTAAAAAGAGGATAATGCTTGGAACCTATGTCCTGCAGACCGGCTATTATGACGATTATTACAAAAAAGCCTGCTCCTTAAGGGAAAAAATCAGTGACGGCTTTTCCGGGATTTTTGAAAAATATGATTTTATCGCACTGCCGACGGCGCCGAAGGGGCAGATAAGGCTTGATGAGAAGCTTGCTCCGACGGACATGTATCTTGGCGACCTTGCGACCGTTCCCGCAAATCTCGCGGGGATTCCGGCGATATCCATTAATATAGGAAGAGACAGGAACCAAATGCCTGTCGGGATGCAGCTCATGGCCCCGAAAGGACGTGAAAGGGAGCTGCTTTTGTTTGCGGCCGAAGCGGAAAAGAGGCTTAAAGATGGAATATGAAATGATCATAGGGCTTGAAACCCATGTTGAACTCAGGACAAAAAGCAAGATTTTCTGCTCATGCCCCACGCTTTTCGGCGCGGCCCCGAATACCCAGTGCTGCGAAATCTGCACGGGAGCGCCCGGCTCGCTTCCCGTACTCAATAAAGAAGCTGTCCGTTTTGCGGTTATGGCCGGTCTGGCTCTTGACTGCAGTATAAACGAACGCTGCCATATGGACAGAAAAAATTATTTTTATCCCGATCTGCCGAAGGCCTACCAGATCTCGCAGGCCGGCGAGCCTGTCTGCACCGGAGGTTTCATAACGCTTGACGGCGGCAGGAAAATCGGAATTGAACGTATACATATTGAAGAGGATGCGGGAAAGCTTGTGCATGAAAACGGGACCACATTCATTGATTACAACCGCGCCGGTGTTCCTCTGATCGAAATTGTATCAAAGCCGGATATGAGGACAGCGCAGGAGGCCGGGGAATATGCAGGAAAGCTCTGTCTTATCATGAGAAACATCGGCATTTCGGACTGCAGGCTGCAGGAGGGCAGCATGCGCTGCGATGTGAATATTTCTCTCCATAAGCCGGGCACTCCTTTCGGTACAAGGACCGAGATAAAAAACATAAACTCCTTTTTAAACATAGTTAAGGCCATTACTGCGGAAGCAAAGAGGCAGAAAGCAATTCTTGATGAGGAACGTCCTGTGAAACAGGCCACGCTCCGTTATGATGCGGCGGGGGACAGGGTTTACGTGATGCGCCTTAAGGAAAATACGGACGATTACAGATATTTTCCCGAGCCTGACATTCCGGGCTTTATAATACCGAAAGAGCTGGTCGAAGAGCTGAGACAAAGCCTTCCCGAGCTTCCCGGGCGGAGACTTGAAAGGTATTTAAGCCTCGGGCTTTCGAAAGAGAACGCAGGACAGATATATAAATACAGAAAAATCTCGGAATTCTTTGACGAAACCGTTAAAAACGGGGTTTCCGCAAAAAATGCCGCAAACCTGATGATAAAGGGCATGTTCAGTTTCCTGAAAACAGAGGAGGAAAAGGAAACTTTTCATATAAAAACAAGCCCTTTGCAGTTCGCAGAGCTTGTAAGATATGTGGATGAGGGGAAACTGAATCTGAACCGCGCGGCAGAGATTTCCGGGAAAATGATGATAGACGGAAAAGGAGTTTCTTCCTATATAATAGAGGGAGAAACCGGAGGAGTTTCCGAAGAACGGCTTTTTGAACTTTGCGGTGAGGCCGTAAGGGCAAATCCCAGGGCCTGCGAGGACATAAAAAACGGCAGGAAGCAGGCAATAAACGTGCTCTTCGGCTACATAATGCGTGCCACATCGGGAAAGGCCGATGTAAAAAAGGCAGGAGAGATCATAATATCGCTTCTTCAAAATCGTTAAAAATATTTTTTGCTTTTTTTATATAAATGGTATATAATAAAATAAGTTATTGTGGTTTGATAACGAAATGACCATTTTTTGTCGTTCAGGAGCACATCATGTTTAACGGAAAATATGTAATCGGTATATGTCTTACAAGGATATACGAGATCCATATCAAGCGTTTCTTAAAAAGCCTGTACAAGGTGGCTTTAAAGGAAAACGTTCAGATAATGGTATTTCATTCCCTTTATGACTTTTTTTATGATTCCGTAAGCGATACGGGTGCTTCCAAGGTCTTTGACCTGATCGACTATAATGTTGTTGATGCTTTGGTTGTCATGCCTGATAGCTTTCGCAGGCCGGAAGTGGTCGATGGGATAATTTCCGAAGCCAGAAAGCATGATAAGCCCGTCATTTCCATCGACAGGGAGCTTGCTGTCGATGTGTCGATAATGCCTGAGAACGAGCGTACCTTCGCCGAGCTTTTAAGGCACCTTTTTAAAGATCATAAGATCAAAAGACCTTTTTACCTTTCGGGAATAAAAGGCAATGAATATAATACCAGAAGAGAAAAAATATATTTTCAGATTTGCAAGGAATGTAATATAGATCCGGACACCGACAGGTATTTTGCGTACGGTGATTTCTGGAGAGAACCTGCGAGAAAGGCAATGGCGGATTTCTTTGCGTCGAGCATCCCTACGCCGGATGCCGTTATCTGTGCAAACGATTCCATGGCTATCGCGGTCTGCGATTTTCTCCATGAGCAGGGCTATGATGTCCCCGAGGATATAATCGTCACAGGCTTTGACGGCATTGATGCGGACAATTATATGGTCCCCTCGATCACTACCTGCGAGCCGGATTATGATACCTATGCCGAGCATACCGTTGATTCCGCGCTGCGCCTTATCGAAAACATGAAGGTGTACAGCCTTCTGCATGTTCCGATGAGGGTGAAATATGCCGAATCCTGCGGCTGCTTCAGCAAGGCTGCAAGGAGATATTCGGGCAATGCCAGCAAGCTTTATGAGGTCATGTCTTCAAATGACCATCTCAATGCGCACTGGTACAGAATGTCTGCGCGCATACTTGAGGATCCGGGAATCGCGAACCTTAAAAAAGTGATGTTCCGTTACCTTCCTTGGAGAAGCGCGGTCTGCCTTAACTCTGATTTTGTGAGCCTCGGTAACGACAGGAGAAACCACAGAAAAATAAAAAACAGCTTTACCGAGTGGATGACGGTTATCTCCGCAAAGGGAGACAATGCCGTGGAGCTTGCAGTGAACGGTTTTCCTTCTTCAAAAATAATCCCGACGCTTGCGGATTATGAATGGCGCAATCTCCTTGTCATCACAGCGATCAATTCCGAGGACAAGGTTTACGGCTACCTGATAAGCGATGTCGACGAGTTTGAGGATGCTTCAAGGAGCATACACCATTTCGTTATGAATCTTGATGTTTCGCTGAGGCTTGTGGAAAGCAAGATAATGAACAGCAAGCTGACCGATCAGGTTGAGCAGCTTTCGCTCATAGATTCTATAACGGGTCTGCCGAGCTATAAAGGCATGATCAAGAAAATCGACGAATGCTACGCGGATGATCCGGAGCGCAGGAAATACAGACTGGTGGTTTCGGTATATTCCATACACCGCTGGCCGGAGCTCGTAAGGGATTTCGGCATCGAGGAGTCTGAAGGAGCCTTGAATATCGTTAAGGAAAACCTGCAGAAGAGCAATCCCGTCAGGGATCTGATAGGCTATTTTGCGGAAGGAGAGCTTATACTTGTAAATCTTTTTTCTCCCGAGGATGATTTCGGCAGGGCGATAAACGAAAGAGTGGCCCATTTTTATGCGCTTATGGACAGATACAATGAGAGCGCGGCCAAAGGCTATTATATCGAGGTGAATGCAGGCTGCACAACGGCGGATCCGGGCTGGCAGGGAACCTTGGAGGATCTTGTTCAGATAGCCACAAACGAGCTCATTGTGAACAGGCTCAGGGGAAATGCGCCAACGGTTGCGAAAAAGACCGCCGACGATGAGATGGTAAAGACATTTCTGAAGCTTGTCGACGAGAATCTCTTCTATTATAAGCACCAGCCTCTTGTCGTTGTCTCTACAGGCGAGATCTATGCCTATGAAGCACTGATGAGAAGCCCCGATGAGATCGGTCTTTCGCCGAACCAGATACTCGATATCGCAGCCTCGACGGGAAAGCTTTATGAGATAGAAAAGGCCACATTTTTCAATATACTTGACGAATATTACAGAAGGCGTAAGGAGTTCGGGGAGAAGAAGCTGTTCATCAATTCGATCCCCAAAATAAAGTTTACTCCGGCCGACAAAGCGATACTGGCGGAAAAATTCCGCGGCGACCGCGACAGGGTAGTGGTTGAAATAACCGAGCAGTTCGACAAGACTGACGAGCAGATGGAAAGCTTTGTCGAGTACATTGACGGGCGCGGATGGCAGTATGCGATCGATGACTACGGCTCCGGCAATTCAAACATAGTGAACCTGCTGAAGTTTAAGCCCAACCTGATAAAGATCGACCGCTTCCTGATAAGCGGGGTTGAAAACGACGAGAACAAGCAGATGTTTGTCAGGAACATAATAGAGTTCGCAAAGAACAATAACATTAAAGTAATAGCCGAAGGAGTCGAGACCAGACAGGAGCTGTTCACAATGATAGGCTTCGGGGTTGATCTCATCCAGGGATTTTACACGGCAAAGCCTTCGACGGACGTGATCGACAGGCTGCCGGAGGATAAGCTTAAAGATATATTTGATGCAAAGGAAGAAAGAATAAAACAGCCCGTTATCTGACGGAGCGAAAGGAAAACATGAAAGAACTGCATGACAAAACACTAAAGGATTACATCAGGATTTTCTTGGCGTGCATCTGCGCGGTACTTATCGCTGAGCTTTTCTTCGGAATCTTCAGATATGCGACCGGAGATTTTAACATAAGCCAGTTCGGTAATTACATCTGGTTTAAAGCCCTGCTTCCGTCAGGCCTTAACTTCGGAGTTTTTTTCGTTGCGAGAGGCTTCCTTGAATCTCCGAACGTGAAGCTTGAAACCAAGGTGTACATGACCTTCGGATCGCTTTGCGCAATGTGCCTTGTGACAACCGTAGCCCACAGGGATTTTCCTTCACTCTGCGCTGCGTTCATACTCCCCGTTGTAACCTCCGCGATCTACGGACAGAAAAAATTTATCCGCTTCGCGTTTGAGCTTGCCATTTTCGGCATAACGATCGCTTTTGCACTCGGGATCGTGCTCGGAAAGGGAGATGACTTTGACATCGTCACCTATGTCATCCAGATATACATTTCAGTGATGCTTCTGGTGATATCGCTTTTCATCGCCATGCTTATCAGGCGTTTTGTTGAGAATAACAGCGTGCTGATCATGGAAGGCCTTGAAAACCAGGCAAGCCTTAAAGACAGGGTTAAGGTTGACGCCATGACCGGACTGATCAACCACACCGCTTTCTATGACGAACTTGACAATCAGATCAGGGAATCCGACAGGAGCGGAGAGCCGCTCTGCATATCCGTTGTGGATATTGATAACTTCAAATCCGTAAACGATACCTATGGCCATGCAAACGGCGACCAGGTAATAATCACCCTTGCACAGATAATGAGTGATGTCTGCAAGGGCCATATAGTATGCCGCTACGGCGGCGAGGAGTTTTCCGTAATATTTAAAAACTGCAAGAGAAAAGAAGCTGCTGCCCTTATGGAGCAGGTACTTGAACGCTTCAGAAATACAGAATTCGAATGGTGTGATCATCCGATCACCTTCTCCTGCGGTGTATGCCAGCACTATGATATCAGAACCACAGCCGAAGAATTGTTCATGCAGGCCGACAAGTATCTTTACAGAGCTAAGCGCGGCGGCAAGAACCAGGTCGTAAGCGAAGGCTAGATACATAAACTGACCGTGCCAAGTGGTGCGGACCAAGAAAGAGAGTAAATAAGATGGGATTTCAGAATGTCCTTGCGCTGCTCGGAGGAGTGGCAATGTTCCTGTTCGGCATGACCATTATGGGCGACGCCCTTAAGAAGGTTGCCGGAAACAAACTTGAAGTCATACTTTACAAATTGTCAAACACGCCGCTCAAAGGCATACTTCTCGGTACCTTTGTAACGGCAGTTATCCAGTCATCTTCAGCCACCACTGTAATGGTAGTCGGTTTCGTAAACACCGGCATGATGAAGCTGGCTCAGGCGATCGGCGTCGTTTTCGGCGCAAATATCGGTACATCCGTTACCGGCTGGATCTTAAGTCTTTCATATATTGAAGGCGGAAAAGGAATCGCAATGCTTTTCTCAACTGCGGTCCTTACTGCCATAGTTGCCGTTATCGGCATCATACTGAGACTGTTCTGCAAAAAGAAGTCAAAGCATAACATCGGAGAGATTTTGCTGGGCTTTGCGGTTCTTATGTACGGAATGCAGGCGATGAGCTCGTCCGTTTCGCCTCTTCGCGAAAGCAAGACCTTCCTTAATGCGATGTCTTCTTTTAAGAACCCTTTCCTCGGTATACTGATAGGCGTTTTGGTAACTGCGGTCATACAGTCCGCATCTGCCTCCGTCGGTATTCTCCAGGCTCTTTCGGTTACCGGTGCCATCAGCTTTGCGACGGCATGGCCGATCATACTCGGTATCGGTATCGGTGCCGCAGCCCCCGTACTGCTTTCCGCCATCGGAGCCAATGCGAACGGTAAAAGAACGGCGCTTGTATATCTTTTCTACAATATCCTCGGTGCAACGATATGGGGCAGTATTTTCTATACCCTGAATGCCATAATGAAATTCTCGTTCATGGACGAGACGATGAACCCGTTCATCATTGCTTTCGTGAATACCGTTTTCAAGATCGCGACCACCACGGCGCTTTTCCCTTTTACAAAACGCATTGAAAACCTTACAAAACGCGTGATAAAAGACAATGAAGAGGAAGAGGATGACTTCGCCAACATAGAAATGCTTGAGGAACGTTTCCTTAAGTATCCTCCCATCGCTATCGAACAGAGCAAGATGGTGCTCTTTGCCATGGCGGACAAAACCAGAAAGAATGTCTACAGGGCAATGCATCTTTTTGAGGAATTCGACCGCAGCAAGTATGAAAAGGTTAAAATTAAAGAAGCTGCGATAGATAAATATGAAGACAGGCTCGGAACCTATCTTGTAAAGCTGACCTCATCGGAGCTTCAGGATGAGGATGCCAGACAGGGATCGCTTATCCTTCATACCATCAGTGACTTCGAGCGTATAAGCGATCATGCTGTAAATCTGTCGGAAATTTCCCTTGAAATGCAGGAAAAGCAGATGAAATTCTCCGACACGGCAAGAAAAGAGCTTGAGGTTCTTAAAAATGCCGTTATCGAGATAATCGAAAAATCCTTCCATGCTTTTGTGATGGAGGATGTGAAGGACTGTTATTGCGTAGAACCCTTAAAGGAACATATCGGCATGTTGAGCGACGAGCTTAAGCTCAGGCATGTGCAGAGAGTGCAGAAAGGAGAGTGCGGACTCGAGCTCGGGTTCATGTTCAACGATCTTTTAATGAACTGCGAAAGGATTGCCGGCCATTGCTCGAATATTGCTGTCGCAATGATAGAGCTGGAGGCTTCGGAGTTTGATACACATGAATATGTAAGGTCCGTCAGAAAGGTCCGCAACGGTTCTTTTGCCGAATATCTTAAAGAATATCAGGACAAATATGCACTGTAAAAATGCATTTGAAATACAATATAAATGCATTTTGAAAGAGAAAAATAACAAAAAATGGAAAAAATGTACAAAAAGTACTTGTTTTTTTGTTCAACTTGTTGTATAGTAGTGTTGCACGGGCGGGAAAAGAACGTTTTTCGAGAAGGTCTCGCACCGTAGCAAAAAAATCCGTATTTTATTTTTAGGAGGAAAAATACCTATGAGAAAGAAAGCTTTATGCGCAGTACTTTCTGTAGCAATGGTAGCTTCTATGTTCGCAGCTTGCGGCTCAGACAGCTCCAGCAGTTCAGGAAGCAGCAGCGCAAGTAGCAACAGCTCAGCATCAAGCTCAGCATCAAGCTCAACATCTGCAAGTGATTCAAGCAGCCCTGCATCTTCTTCAGGTGAGTCTTCATCTGCAGATCCTGTTTCAACAGAGTGGACTGCTAAGATCCAGGCACCTAGCACAGACGGTTGGGATGATTCCAAGAAAATCTATGCATGGTCTTGGGATGATGACTTCAAGAAGAAGCTTAGTGTAGTTCTTGATCACTATCCTCAGTACAAGCCTTATGTTGAATTCAACATCCTTGGTGTAGGTGGTACATCTGATGACTACAAGAAAGGTATCAAAGAAGGTCTTACCTCTGACAAGTATCCTTCACTTATCCCTGCTGATAACGATGTTGCTAAGTACTTCACAGAAGACGACAGCATCACTCTTAACCTTTCCGATATCGGCCTTACCGCTGACATCTACAATGAGACTTCCTACAAGTGGGCTGCTGATTACGGTACCTACAACGGAAATCTTAAGGCAGTAACCTGGCAGGGTTGCCCCGGAACAATCTTCTATCGCCGTGACATCGCTAAAGACGTTTTCGGTACTGACGATCCCGCTGAGATCCAGAAGAAGCTTGCTAGCTGGGATGAATTCTTCAAGGCAGCTGACGAACTTAAGGCTAAAGGCTACAGCATCACCGCTGGTTATCAGTCAATCAAGTACGCTATGTGGGACGGACAGACTCAGCCTTGGGTTAAGATCTCAGCTGATAGCGAAAGCCTTGATCTTGACAGCGCTGTAGATGGATATCTTGAGAACGCTAAGAAGCTTGCTGATGGCGGTTATACTCAGAATGCAAACATGTGGGCTGATTCCGCTTGGTATGCTAACATGGATGATTCTGGAAAAGTATTCTGCTACTTTGGATGTCCTTGGTTCATCGGCGTTATGACCGGTGGCAAAAAAGATGATGATGGTAATGTAATTGCTAAGGGTGCTACAAATGGTAACTGGGCAGCATGTTTTGGTCCTCAGGCATATCATTGGGGCGGTACCTATGTAGCTGTAGGTAAGGATACACCTAACAAAGAACTTTGCGCATTCCTTCTTTATGCACTTGCATGTGATCCCGCTGTTGGCGTTGACATCGTTAACAAGTACGGTGATTGCGTAAACAACAAGGTTACTAATGCACAGCTTAAAGATGGCAAGCTTGACAAAGAAAACAACGCAGCTGTTAAGTTCCTTGGCGGACAGGACATCATCTCTGTATGGATGGAAGCTGAAGAAAAACTTGACCTTTCTAAGTCCACATATGCAGATGCTACTATCAAGAACTACATTGATAAAGCAGCTGAGTCTTATGTAGGTGGAACCTTCAAGAGTATCGATGAGTGCAAGGATTTCATCGCTAAATAAGCTATGAAAGAGCTTGGTATCTAATTTAAAACTCTGAAATAAAATATTGAGTTTAAATCGCATCTTGGAGGGCTTGCCCTCCTTGATGCGATAATTTTGAAATAACACATTATGGGGGTGACAAAACTTGAAAAAGCAGAAGTCAGTCGAACAAAATAAGTACGGACTTATTTTCCTGATCCCATTCTTTGCAACGTTCCTTATTTTCCAGCTCTATCCTTTGATCTATACTTTCTACAAATCCCTTGATTATACCAAGAGAAACGGCCGTATCATGACCACTACAAGAGGTATGGGTAACTTTACCGATTATGTATTCGGTAAAGGAGCTGATGGTGAGTTCTGGAGTGCAATGGGAATTACAGTAGGATTGTGGATTTGTAACTTCATTCCCCAGATCCTTCTTTCACTTTTACTTGCTGCATGGTTTACAAATATAACTTATAAGTTAAAAGGCGCCGGAGCTTACAAAGTTCTTATGTATCTCCCCAACATCATCACTGCAGCAACTATCGCGGTTTTGTTCCGAAACTTCTTTGTACCAAACGGAAGTATCACAAAAATACTGATAGACCACGGTTGGGTCAAACCGACAGGTATTCTCGATCATGGTTGGTTTTCATTCGGTATCATAGCATTCATCCAGTTCTGGATGTGGTATGGAAATACAATGATAGTCCTCTGCGCAGGTATTTTGGGTATCAACCCTGCTCTCTATGAAGCAGCAATGGTTGACGGAGCAAATTCAAGACAGCAGTTCTTCAGGATTACATTACCTTTGCTTAAGCCGATTCTTCAGTTCACACTTGTTACTTCAGCAATCGGTGGTCTGCAGATGTATGATATTCCAGCACTGTTTAATACCGGTAACACAATGGACGGTAGTCCTATTGTTAAGATCGGTGGCAAGAACGTATATTCAACAAGTACAGTTATAATGTTAATTAAGAAATACGTATCTGAAGGACCTGTACAGAATGTAGGTAAAGCTGCTGCATATTCAGTAGTATTGTTTATCATTACTCTTGCAGTAAGCATGATTTTCTACATGGCAACTAGAACAAAAGATAAAGACGGGAGGGCATAAGCATGGAAGATAAAGCAGTAAAAGGCTTCTCAGGTGTTAAGCTTTTCCGAAATATAATTTGCATTTTCCTTTGTTTGCTGTCAATTATACCGTTTTATATCATGACTATAAACGCTACACATGACAGTTCAACAATACTTAAAGGATTAAAGCTTCTCCCCGGATCGAAGTTTTCACAAAACTTCAAAAACCTCCTTTCAGGTGAAGCAAAAACATCAGGTGTTAACGTTATGAAAGCAATGCTTAACTCCCTGATAATTACTGTACCTGCAACAATTCTTCAGGTTTATTTCGGTTCTCTTACAGCATATGCTGTAACAGCCTATAGATTTCGTGGAAGAAATATTATATGGGGCTTTATCTATGGTATCATGATGATTCCTACCCAGATTTCTATCGTAGGTTTTATTAAGATTTCCAAACTGGCCCATATCTATGGTACATTTTACCCTATGATAATTCCTGCAATCGCAGCTCCGACAACTGTTTACTTTATGAAACAGTACATGGAAGGCGGATTGTCGCTTGAAATAGTTCAGGCAGCCAGAATTGACGGAGCCGGTGAGTTTAAGACGTTTAATTCCGTCGTTCTTCCTATTCTGAAGCCTGCAATGGCAACTCAGGCAATATTCGGATTCGTTGCTTCATGGAACAACCTGTATACACCTTCTCTTATCCTCGCTACAGAGAGAAAGAAAATGACAATGCCTATGTATGTGTCGGCTCTTAAATCGAACGATAAGGAACAGGATTGGGGACAGATTTATTGCGGTCTGTTTGTAACGGTTCTTCCTATACTGGTTGCTTATCTGTTCCTTTCAAAATACATTATCGGTGGTGTTGCACTCGGTGGTGTAAAGGAATAATAAATCATTTGATTTCTTTAAAAATCCGTCGGTTAACTCCGACGGATTTTTTGGTTGATCAAGAAAATCGCAGTTTTATTTGCTTGTTGACACTTTTGTATGTTTTTGGTATACTACAATGGTAAGTTTTAGAACTGTCATTTTGATATAGAAAAGAGAAACAGATGGGTAATACCGAAAACAATTTTAATCAGTGGAGGCTTAAGAAATATCTTGATGCTTTCGGACAGATAT
>ODAI011301409.1_pt1 | contig 17363 bp, 17 predicted proteins | sample 1539321 | NCBI WGS metagenome assembly ODAI01 (sample SAMN02144231, study PRJEB22623) | gut metagenome | biome: sheep rumen | host: Ovis aries | place: New Zealand | reverse complement strand
TTTATAATTGCTCATAATTGTTTTCTCCTTTTATTTTCTCTTTTTATTTTCTTTTATTATATTCTTTTATGTTTTCTTATACTGATTCTTATTTTTCATTTTACATCTCAGTCATTTTATCCTTGTGCCCTGTGATCCTTTTTCAAAGAAAATGCCCGGGCTTTAGGCTACTCCCAGGCAAATGGCTTGAAGATTGTATTCTAAAAAGATCAACATCGTTCAGTTATGAGGCGCATGAAATATCCTTCGAACGCCCCAGCCATATTTTCTGCCCGGGAGCTTTGCATTCGACACCAGCACATGACTTTCATCTTCTCATATGTATCATTTGTCATATCTGTACGCCTCCTTATCCTTCAATCTGTTTAACGCTTACACTCATGATATCGGATGTATCCTGTATGTACCAGTTCTTTGTGATAGGACTTGTTTCATCCGATGGTTAAGTTATAACACTTATTACCTACTATGTCAATAGGTTTTAAAATAGACAAAATTAATAGTCTGTTATCAATTTAATTGATAACAGACTCATTTTTTACAAAATTTCTTTTTTAACATGTTCCAGGTATTTGTTCAGTTCCCCGATATACTCTTCTCCCAACCTGCTCAGCATACTGTTCTTTTTAGTGACATAACCTATTTCCATTATGCTGTTAGGATTTTCATCATCCTCTTTAAAAGGAACTACTACATATCCGTCTCCGTTAAGGTCGCTCGAAATGATACCGGAACAAAGTGTATATCCGTTTAGCCCTACCATCAGGTTCAGCATGGTAGAACGATCGGTAACCTTTATAGTCTGCGGATAAACATTTTCACTTAGTATTTCTTCCGCGAAATAATACTCCTCCTCATCCTGCTCAAATGAGAGACAGGGATACGGTTCCAGCTGCTCAAAACTTATCGTTTTTTTATTTGCCAGAGGATGAGCCCCCCATAGATAAACATATGCTCTGCACTTTATCAGCGGATGGAATTCCAATTCCTCATCCTTCATTATTTTTTCAATAGCTTTACGGTTTCTCGAGCTCATAAAAAGTACTCCGATCTCACTCTTTAATGAACCCACATCCGTCAGCACCTTCTTTGTCTGAGTTTCGCGTATGGCAAAATCAAATTCCTTCATATCATATTTTTTTGCCATCTCCGTAAATGCCTTAACAGCAAATGAATAATGCTGGGTTGAGACGCCAAACTTTCTTTTGTAGTCTCCTTCACCTTCATATTTCTGTATTACGGTATTGTAATGAGTGTAAAAATTTCTTATGTCATTTAAAAATTCTGCACCTTCAGGAGTCGGTATCACTCCTTTTCTCGTCCTTAAAAATATAGTTAACCCCAGTTCATTCTCAAGTTCCTGGATGGCACTGGTAAGTGTCGGCTGGACTATAAAAAGCTTTTCGGAGGCTTTATTCATAGATCCGCAATCCGCTATAGTCAGAGCATATAAAACTTGTTGTAATGTCATAAATACCTCCGGCTGTCTATTATGATTTTTATATCTGCAAACTTCTTTTTTCCATAATATATTTCACAGTGTCATATGTCAAGTCTCAAACGATCTTTTAATCCTCTCCAGCGCTGTATGCAAAACACTTTTCGGACATGCCACATTGATCCGTTCAAAGCCGGCACCCGGATTACCAAATATCCTGCCGCTGTCCAGCCAGAGTTTTGCTTTATTTATAATAATATCATCTATCTCTTCAGGCTTAAGTCCCGTTCCGTTAAAATCAAGCCAGACAAGATATGTTCCCTGTGTCTCGCTCATTTTCACGCATGAAAGATTGTCATTAACAAATTCACGTGTAAATTCGATATTCCCACGGATATATTCAGTGACCTTTTCATACCATTCGTCTCCTTCAGTGTATGCAGCTTCAGCCGCAACTATCCCGATAATCCCCGGTTCATCATACCCTGTGGCATCCAGTGCCCGGATAAACCTTTTTCTTAAAACAGGATCCGGTATAAAGATATTCGACTGCTGCAGTCCTGCCAGATTAAAAGTCTTACTGGGTGCAGTAGCTGTAATGGTTATCTCTTTAAATGCTTCCTCCGTTTCCTGAAAAATATTATGCTCACCCTTCCATATAAAATCAAAATGGATCTCATCGGAAAACACTCTGACATTATGTTTCAGGCAGATACTTCCGAGAGCTTTCAGTTCTTCCCTGCTCCATACCCTTCCTGTCGGATTATGAGGATTGCATAATATAAACAGCCTGACTTTATTATCTATGATCTTCTTTTCAAAATCTTCAAGATCGATACCGTAATTTCCATCATCATCTTTTATAAGATCTGAACTGACCATACGTCTGTCATTTTGCTTAATGATATTTGCAAACGGATAATATACCGGCTGCTGTATGATCACCGCATCCCCTTTTTCGGTAAGTGCTCTTATAGCCGTCGCTATCGCAAAGCATACTCCGGGTGTTTTTACAAGCCACTCCTCTTCTACATTCCAGGCATGACGTCTTTTCATCCATCCGGCCACAGCCTCAAAAAAACCGTCATTGTGCCTGGTATTGGTATAACCGTATATGTTATGCTCTGCTGCTTTTTTTATGGCATCTTCAACATATGAACTTGTTTTAAAATCCATATCCGCTACCCACAAAGGAAGCACATTCTCAGGATAGCCTCTTTTTACCGCAAAATCATATTTAAGACATTTGGTATTTTTTCTGTCGATTACTTTATCAAAATCAAGATTTCTCTCACCCATAAACTTTCCTTATGCTTCAAAAGCCTGTTTTAAATCTTCTATAATATCACAAGCTGCCTCAAGTCCCACTGACATACGCAGCAGCTTTTCATTTATCCCGAGTCTGTCCTTCTGTGCCTTGGGCACATCCGGATGCGTCTGTATCACCGGATAAGTCAGAAGACTCTCCGTTCCTCCGAGACTTTCGGCAAATATGATCAGTTTGATATTCTTCAGGATCGAAAGTGCCTTTTCTTTTGAACTGACATAAAAAGAAATCATTCCGCTGCCCGCGTAAAACACCTTTTCCACTTCTTTTCTGTTTTCCAGCCATTCCCTGATCAAAAGTGCATTTGATCTGTGTCTTTCCATCCTTACCGCTAAAGTCTTAAGACCTCTTAAAACAAGCCAGCACTCAAAAGGTCCGAGAGTCGCTCCAGTGGTCTTCGAAAGCAGCCTGAACCGTTCACTTAAAGCTTTGTCCTTACAGCATAAAAAACCGCATACGGTGTCATTGTGCCCGCTGATATATTTAGTTCCCGAATGAAGCACTACATCCGCACCTTCTTTTATCGGATTCTTAAAATACGGAGTCATAAAAGTATTGTCAACCGCCAGAATAATACCGTGTTTTTTCGCGATCTGTGATACTGCTGAAATATCCGTTTCCCTCATCATAGGATTGGTAGGTGTTTCAAAATATACAGCTTTTGTATTGCTCTTTATATGCTTTTCAATATTGCCGGGATCGGTAGTATCCGTATATTCTATCTCATATCCGTTCTTCTTACAGACCTGCTCTATCAGTCTTACTACCCCTCCATACAGGTCCTCACCGCATATTATATGATCACCGGGCCCAAAATACTCGAAAAAGGCCGAGATCGCAGCCATTCCCGAAGCATATGCGACAGTATCATATGCACCTTCTAAAGAGCTGACAGTCTCTTCAAGATACCGTCTTGTCGGATTGGACTCTCTCGAATAATCAAACCCGGTAGGATTATGTCCCGGCGTCAGATGGCTGAATGATGCCGTCTGATATATGGGGTAGCTGATCGAACAGTTTGAGTCCGGATTATTATGTTGTTCTCCATGTATACATCGTGTCTCTATCGAATACATTACAACTCCTTTTCCATATATACACATATGAACCTCGGATCCCTGACTCGCAGCGTCTCTCCTTCTTTATAAGGTTCAAGTGTATCCGGATTCATATCCTTTCTTTTTTTGTAACCGAGTTTTTCGTAAAAACCCGCAGCCTCTTCACGGCTTGTTATAACTATTTTTCTGTAACCTTTTTCATATATAACCTTCTCGGCTGCTTCAATCCCACATCTGCCTGCACCGGTCTTTCTTGCATAAGACACAGTCGCCACTCGCTCTATTTTAGCATACCCTTTTTCGGGAAGTATATGTATCCTGTTTGTACTTAACGGCTTCCCGTTATCATCGGTGACAAGAATATATTCCGAATCACGGTCATCCCCTGAAAACTCTCCCTCAAGATTCAGATTAAATCCCAATACCATCGCCTCTGTTCTTACATAATATACTCCGGCTCTGGCCCATTCCTCTTTTACTTCTATCGCTTTCATTTATTTCTCCCACTTTATCAGAACATTTTTCGCTTTGTTGACGATCATGTCTATAACCGTAGTTATAACTCCGACTGTCACGATACCGGCCAACACACATCTGTAATCCGCAAAGCTCTTGTACTTTTCGATAAAATATCCTATGCCCAGATTGATGCCCAGCATTTCTGCACCTGCCAGACACATAAATGCACCTCTTAAACTTTTCGACAGGCTCTGGATAATACCGGGAAGGCAGTATGGAAATATCACCTTGGTAAGCATTCCGACTGTCCCTACTCCCATGGTCTTCGCAGCTTCTATGATCTGTCTGTCTATCTGTCCTACCCGCACTACCGTCCCCTGAAATGTGGGCCAGAATACCGCAAAAAATATAACTGCAACCGCTGCCTGTCTGAAGGTTGAGAAAATCATTATAAGATATGCCGAAAACATCAACGGAGGAATAAGGGTGATCACATTTGAAACAGGCAGGAGCACCTCCCTGATCCTCGGTATCCATCCTGCCAAAAGTCCAAGCAACGTACCAAAAACCGCAGCAAGCAGAAATCCGAGAAACAATAATCTTACAGAACCCCAGACATCAGCCAGTATCTCAGGCGTTTTTTCGACAAATACATGAAACAGGCCTTCCGGTGAAGGGATCAACAGATCATTATGTATCCAACCTGACTTATAAGCTGTTTCCCATAGGATAAAAAAACCGAATAGTACTACCGCAACATCATTTACGCTTTTCTTTTTTGTTATAAAGAGTCTTATTAAATAAATAATATAAGAAATAAGTATCACGACAACATAAGCAGTACTGTCGTAATAGACTTTATGCTTTGTAAAATACGGTAATGCCGACGCCAGGATTATATTTATCAGCATAAGCCCGGTAGCAAGAAGATATTCAAAAAACATTCCTTTTTCAAGTTTGAATCTGTTTTTCATAATGCTACCTCCGAATCGATCTGTTCTTCGACCTGATCATAAAATGCCGATATAAGCTGCCTGTGAAGTTTTTCATATTCATCTGTTCCGGACAGCTCTTCACGTACTCGCGGATGAGGGAAACGTACCTTGATGATACTTTTGATACGTCCCGGTTCCATAACGACTATCCGGTCTGCCAACAGGATAGCCTCATCAATATCATGTGTGATGAACACTACTGTTTTATGATTCTCTGTACAGAGTCTTGACACCAGTTCCTGTAATTCAAGTCTCAGTCTCGGATCTATAGCACCAAACGGCTCATCCATCAAAAGTATATCCGATTCAAGTGCAAGTGCCCTGGCTACCGCCACTCTCTGCTGCATTCCTCCGGAAAGCTGTGACGGATAACGATTGACGGCACCGGAAAGCCCGACGTTCTCAATCTGTTCCATTGCGAGCCTTTCTCTTTCCTTTTTTCCGATCTTTCTCCCGCTCTGTTTGATCCCGAAAAGAACATTTCCTTTTACGGTCAGCCAAGGGAATAAGGAATACTGCTGAAAAACTACAGCCCTGTCTGTTCCGGGTCCTTTAAGTTTCTTGCCGTCCACAAATATCTCACCTGATTTCACGCGGTTCAGACCTGCCAGCAGACTTAGCAGTGTAGATTTCCCGCATCCGGAAGCACCCAGAATACAGATAAATTCACCTTCCCTTATATCAAGGTTAATGTCCTTCAGGGCTTCATATTTACTTTTTTTATCAACATAATCAAAGTTTACATCCTTTATTTCTATCTTAAAAGCGGACTTTTCCTTTGATCCGTTCTGAAATGCTTCCATACTGTAGTTCTCCCGGTTAGTTTATTGTCTGACAATATCTTACTCATACAGTTCTGTAGAAAGATATCTGTCGCCGTTATCGGGGAGTATCACAACTATGCGTTTCCCCCGGTTCTCTGTCCTTTTAGCTATGACTTCTGCCGCATAAAGTGCCGCTCCCGATGAAATACCTGCCAGAATGCCCTCTTCTTTAGCCAGACGGTTTGATGCATTAAGCGCCTCATCAGTTGTCACGGCCAGCACTTCATCATATATCTCCGTATCAAGAGTCAAAGGGATAAATCCCGCTCCAAGCCCCTGCAGCTTGTGAGACCCTGTCGTTCCTTGGGATAACAGCGGGGAATCCTTCGGCTCTACCGCTATGATCTTTATATCCGGATTAACCTCTTTCAGATATTTTCCGGCTCCGGACAGAGTACCACCCGTACCTACTCCGGCGATCAGGAAATCCACCTGCCTACCGGTATCCCGCCATATTTCGGGACCGGTAGTTTCATAATGTGCCTTCGGATTTGAACTGCTCGTAAACTGCCCGGGGATAAAACTATGCGGGATGGAGGAGGCAAGTTCTTTAGCCTTAGCTATAGATGCCTTCATTCCTCCTTTTCCGTCAGTCAGTATCACTTCCGCACCATAAGCTTTTAAGATATTCTGTCTTTCCACGCTCATGGTATCCGGCATTACGATTATCGTCCTGTACCCTTTGCTGGCTGCTACCGCCGCCAGGCCGATCCCCGTATTTCCGCTGGTTGGCTCTATTATCACGGAATCTTTTTTTAATAATCCCTTTTTTTCGGCATCCCGTATCATATACAGTGCGATCCTGTCCTTTACACTTCCGCCCGGATTAAACCACTCAAGTTTTGCTATTATCTCAGCCTTTAATCCTCTGTTCCTGCCATAAGCATTCAGTCTGACCAAAGGAGTATTCCCTATAAGTTCCGCAATATTTTCAGCATTAATCATAGCCGTACCTGCTTTCACTTTCTGTTAATCTCTTAATTTTGATCCTATCGGATTGATCGAAGCATCTGTAGATATTACCCCATTGGCAGGATTTCTGTCTGCCCATTTTGGAGAGTTCCAAATGGTTGTAGAGATCTCCGACTGATAATCCTCAGGTGTTTCTCCTTCAGGATGCTTTTTATATACGTTTTCAGGATCCTTACTCAGTTTTTTTCTTTCTCCGTCGGTTTTCCAGAGTTCATCATAAGGTACCTGCGAAGCGATCCTGAATGCATAACTTCTGAAAAGATCGGGACCGCCATCCTTAGGGAACTCAAAGAAAGTATATTTCTTGAATACCGGAAGTGCGTACAGATCCTTTACATATCCCCAGATATTCGGATACTCCGTTATTCTCTTCTTTATCGGGCCGACATTACGATAATAACTTGTCTCCCATCTTACCAGCGTCACATACAGTCTGATATCCGAATCCGTAATATAATCACCGAATATAAATCTGTTTTGTGAAAGTCTTTTATCGAGTTTATCAAGTGATTCAAAGAAATCCTCATAAGCCTCGTTATATGCTTCCCAGGACTGGCAGAAGGCCATACGGTAATGCCCGTTATTGATATGGGGAAAAAGCCAGTCATTAAACTCGTCTATCTCTTTCCTGTACTTTTTAGGATACAGATCGGGTGCATCCTTCGGCTGGATCGCTCTGAACTGTACTTCGATATAATTAGTAAGACGATGATAGTCATTATTTACTGCCTTCTTTTCTTTTATATCCACCAAAGTGGGAGTTGTAGCCCTGCCCTGATAATCCGGATCGGCATTTTTATAAAACTCACTTAAGAAATAGGCTCCGGCTAACGGATCCTTATGTCCGGGGTAATCGGCAAATCCGTGACCGTATACATTGGTCTCACCGCTGTGTGTAGTATGTACTTCGTATATATCATTCTCCAGTCCGAGGATATCTCTTACTATCACCGGTCTGTTGGACCAATGGCATCCGTGTGCCCAGTATATCCCGTATCTGTCGGTTTCAGCCTTCAGATCGTCTTCTTTTGATCCGAAGGGTTTGATAAATGCATTTGGCTGTCTGATAAACGCACCTCTTTCATCTATCTCGCTGATGGTTTCTTTCGGTCTGGGTCTTGCTCCGACTTCCCTTGCATGCTCTTCTGCTTCAGCATCAGTATAATCGATCTTCCCGTTTACTCTTTTCTTTCCGAATTCAAGATTGCATGCACTGCCATATTCCACTGTTTTATTCTCACTCATATTTTTTTCCTCTTTTTCGTATTATTATGATGTTTAATTTGATCCTTCTTCCTGCGTGTACAGGTCGCTCGAAAGATATTTGTTTCCTCCGTCTGGGAAAAGCACCACTAAGGTTTTTCCGGCGTTTTCCGGACGTTTTGCTATAGTTACTGCTGCCCATAGAGCTGCTCCTGCACTTATCCCTATAAGCAGTCCTTCTTTCTTCGGACACAATCTTGCATATTTATATGCATCTTCATCCGAACAGAGCAGTATTTCTTTATATAATTTCAAGTCAGTTATAGGACATATAGCCCCGCCTCCGATACCCTGTATCTTATGCGGTCCGGCTTCACCTCCGTTAAGTACGGGGCATCCTTTTGGTTCCACTCCGTATATTTCTATATCCGGATTCTGTTCCTTTAAGTATCTTCCTATTCCTCCCGATGTTCCGCTTGTCCCGACCGCTGCTACAAAAATATCCGTTTTACCTTTTGTGGCTTTCCATATTTCCGGACCCGTAGTCAGATAATGTGTCTCCGGGTGATGGGGATTTTCTCCCTGAGCAGGTCTGAATGCACCCGCGATACTTTCTGCGAGTTCCGATGCTTTTTTTCCGCCTCCGCCGAAGCCGTTCTGTTTTGGCGAAAGCTCTACTTCAGCACCGTAAGCTTTCAGTATCTTTATTTTTTCCCTGCTGGCTCCTTCTGCCATGCATATTATGGTTCGATATCCTTTTACAGCTCCGACCATAGCTAAACCGATACCGGTATTTCCCGAGGTTCCCTCTACTATTGTTCCGTCCACTTTCAGTTTTCCTTCAGCCTCTGCAGACTCAATCATATGGAGGGCTGCCCTGTCTTTTACGCTTCCGGCGGGATTATAGCTTTCCACCTTTGCATAAAGATTAACCTTAAGCTTTTCCACCTCCTCTATCCTGTTAAGATGTAAAAGAGGGGTATTGCCTACCAATTCCAATATATTGTCATATATTTTTCCCATATAAAGAGTACCTCGTCCCTAATCCTTAAGCATTGCTTTCCGTATAAAGTGTCAAAAGATCCTTGTAGAATGCATTGTCCGGATTTTTCTCGATCAAGCCGTCAAGTGCCTGCTTGTAAGCTGTTGTATTGACATTTTGCTTGATATCGTAGCTTCCGAAATCAACTGCATTTCCGGTAAATACACCCGAATTGTTTGCAGCCTTTACATAATTGCGGATACCTGATGTGTTCGGATCGACCGCAAATTTTGTTACCCCGCCGTAAAGGTATGTCTCAACATAATCGGCTTCTTTACCCGAATATTCCGAAACGGTTTTTACCACATCCGCTTTAACGGCCGGGTCTGTTTCACCCTTCTTATAATACTCAAACGCTTTGATCCTTGCTGTTTCATATGCTACAAATGAATCAAATTTATCCGACAATCTTTTCTTGGAAGTAACTTCACGGCAGCATACATAATTGGGTGACAGATCACCTGCTGCTGTAACGATCTCAAGATCATATGCATCTGCATACAGTAAAGCATATTCCATAGGAAGGAATCCGAGGTCTACAGCACCTTTCTGTACTGCCTGTGCTGTGGCAGTCTGGTCTTCATAATATGATATGTTGCCGGTTTCTTCATTTTCTACAGATGCTATAACATCTTCACTTATACCGTTGTCCAAAAGATACTGTCTGGTTATTATCCATGCTGCTTCATTTCTTGAAAAACCCAGTTTGGCGGATGTAACCGCATCAAGATTTAAGATCAGGTCGGTACCTCTGTATTTCTCCGCATTACCTTTTTTTGTTATGACTGCTCCTCCTTCTACTGCTGTTCCGGCTATAAAAGCAAGATCATATCCCGAACCTATAGCCTGTACGTCGGCCACAAAGCCGGCTGTCAGTATATCAAGTTCCCCGTTTTCTTCATTAATAGCCGTAAGTGCATTGTTTCCGCCGATAGCCACCGGATTTACCTTTATGCCTTCTGCCTCGAAATAACCTTTCTGTAAAGCCAGGATGTTGATCGTAACCCTGATATTTCCTGCAGGATACGAAACACTTAAAGGTGTCAGTTCTTTTTTTGCTTCAGGTGTTGCTCCCGTGTTTTCCGTAATATCTGTCTTATTATCTTCTACCGTATTCACTGTATTTTCATTTGTCTTATCATTTTCATCCGCTACGGATTTTGCGGTTCCGCAGCCTCCTAAAACAGAAACTGTAAGTATTGTTCCTGCAAGTAAAACTCCTAATTTTGATCCGTTCTTTTTGAATAATCTCATTTTTATAATCCTCCATCTGTCATAAGTCTTAATGTTAATTCTGCGGATTTTTCAAGTTCCTCCACAGTTGTAAATTCTTCAGTAGTATGACATTTTTCCATCGCACATGCCAATACTATGGTTTCAATACCGTTTTCATTCAGCCGGTTAGCATCACTGCCCCCAAAAGTGTCAATGCATTCCGGCTTGATACATCGGTCAGCCTCCCCGGCTGCCCTTATCAGGCGCCGGACTACATTGCTTTTTTCCGAAACCCTGAATGAATGTATCTGTTCCACTGCTGTCACCTCAGATTTTCCTCCGAACTTTGAGGCCGACTTTTCAAACATTTCTTTTATTCTTTCTACTTCTCCCACTGCCTTACCATGGTCAAGGCTTCTTACTTCGCCCTCAATCTCAACAGAATCGGGAACTATATTCTTTCCTCTTCCGCCGATAATGGTTCCGAAATTAACCGTAAGTCCTTCATCTATACGTCCGGTCTTAAGTCCTGTAAGTGCTTCTGCCGCTATGCTCAGTGCATTGATCCCCTGTTCCGGTGCAAAACCGGCATGTGCGGATTTACCACTTACCAGTATCCTGACCGAGATTATGGACGGTGCCGCCAGAGCTGCTCTTCCCACAGGTCCTGTCAGGTCAAGGACATATCCTTCTTTTGACTTTAGTCTGTCATACAAAAGGTACCTGCTTCCTAAGCAATAAGGTTCCTCAGCTGCCGTAAAAACTATCTCCAGATCTCCCGTATCAAGTTTGTTTTCCCTGATCACGGATAAAGCTTCTATTATCGAAACAATGCCCGAAACATCATCCGCACCAAGGACCGTATCTTCTTTAGAAGTTATCCTTCCGTCTTTATGTAAGAAAGCTTTCTTTCCTCTCCCCGGCTTTACCGTATCCATATGTGCCGAAAAAAGGATCGTCGGCAGTTCTTTATTTCCCTTAAGTGTCGCATATATATTTGAGGAAGGCCTGTCTCCGTTAAGAGATAGTTTTGAAAGTTCTTCACCTGCATTGTCAGTTTCTACCTTGAGTCCCAATTCCTTAAGCTTCCCTTTAAGATATCCTGCTATTTTCTCTTCATTAAAGGATTCCGAATCAAACGAGGTCAGCCTGATAAACTCACATAACATTCGTGCTCTGTTGATCTTAATGTTGTTATCTTTCATTTTCATATCCTGATCAAAAAAAGTATTATGAGCAAAAAAATGCCCGGGTCTTGCGTGCTCCCGGGCAAAATGGCTCATATGTGCAATATTGTAAATTATTGTCTCATATCAGGGCGTAAGGACATACTGCCGAACACCCCGGCCATATTGATCACCCGGGAGTACTGCATTCGACACATGTATGAATAATATCTGCGGTTTATCGTATTCTTCATTTATTCCGCCCCCTTTCGTCAGAACTTTTGTATTTCATGGTGTGGATTATAACATCATCTACCTACTATGTCAATAGGTTTTAAGATAAAAACAATTTATCCTCAGTTATCAATAAAACTGATAACCGTAAGGCGCGGGGCTTTACCCCGCCTGAAACGAAGATATCCCCAACTCTGTATAAGTGGGGATATCTTATATTTTGTCATATTATGTAGTACCACTCTTCGCTCTGGGTCACTTCTTCTTTTTTGACTTTATTCTCATAAGTCCTGTATTCCATCTCGGGGTTCTTCATGCTGACTCTGGTATTGGCAGGTACAGAGCTTGTGATAAAGGTATTGCCGCCTATTACGGAGTTTTCGCCTATTATGGTTTCGCCGCCTAAGATGGATGCGCCTGCATATATTGTCACATTATCCTCGATGGTAGGATGACGCTTCTTGCCGGAGAGCTTCTGGCCGCCCCTGGTGGAAAGCGCACCTATGGTCACGCCCTGATATATCTTGACATTCTTTCCTATTATAGATGTTTCACCTACTACTATACCGGTTCCGTGATCTATGAAGAAGTACTTGCCGATGGTAGCTCCGGGATGGATATCTATACCTGTCTCGGAGTGTGCATATTCCGTCATAAGTCTCGGGATGATCGGGACATTCAGCTTATAAAGTTCATGTGCTAAGCGGTATACCGTGATCGCCATAAGTCCCGGATATGCAAGTATTATCTCCTCGAAGCTCCCTGCTGCCGGGTCTCCGTCAAATGTGGCAAGCAGGTCGGTCTCTATGATCTCTCTTATGGCAGGAAGCCTTTCAAAAAAGGCATTGCAGATCTCTTCGCTCTTGTTTTTCTTATCTTCTTCCGATAAAGCTTCTCTGTTTTTTCCTGTCTCAAGTGCGAGTTCTATCTGCCTGTGAAGATGATAATATATATCTTCCAAAGTTACAGCCAGACTGTTTTTTAAGTTATATATCTTGTATGCCCTCTCCTTAAAATATCCGGGATATACGATTCTTATAAGTTTAAAAAGGATATCCCTTACCTCGTCCTTATCCGGTTTATTATATATATTGAAGGCATCTATGTTCTTGTTGCCGTCATAATCAGAAAGAATGCTGCGTACTATATTGTCTATGCAGTTTTCTTTGTTCTCTAAGCATTTGTTTTTGTTGTTTATATCTTCCATCGTTTTCCCTTTCATTACCCGATATACCGGATATCATTTTTTGATAAGATCGGACAGCTTCTTTCCGTAAAAGAAATCATGTACCATCTTATCAAATTCCTCCCACATGGGAAGCGTACGGCATCCGTCCTTTCTGGGACATACCACATCATTGCCCACTATACATGCTACCGGAGCCATGTTGCCTTCCATGAGATCAAGTATCTCACCTACCGAGTACTCCTCAGGCTTCCTGCACAGCTTGTATCCGCCGCCCTTGCCGCTGGCTCCGATGAGTATGCCGCCTGCTACCATATCCTTTACTATGATCTCAAGATATTTCTTCGATATCTCCTGTCTTTCCGCTATATCCTTTAAAGGTATGTACTTACCTGTATCATGTTCCGCCAGATCCAGCATTATCCTTATGGCGTATCTTCCTCTGGTCGATATCATAATGTCACCTTCCTTTGACTTTTGACCTATTATACTATAGGGTAAATAGGTAAGTCAACCTCTTTTTGTAATACCCGATATTTTATCCTCAAGTTCCATGGCTATAAGGAAATATCCGTGATACTTTATAGCCGGGATACATTTTTCGGCAGTAAATTTAAATCCCGGATTTTTCTTTATAAAGCTCTCATTAAGCTTCTTCTTAGCCTCTTCGATATATTCCGCTATCCTTTCTTCGGCTTCTTCTGCCGGCATGGTTTTTTCTGCCAGATCTGCCAGATTAAGCAGTGTGATAGCCTGCTCATTTTCACTGTTGTCGTTTTTTTCAAGGATATCGAGCGCTTTTAAAAAGAATGAACCGGACCTGTCATAATCCTTTAGCGCCATCAAAGTCAAGGCCATATTGTTATATAAGGCACTTATCCTCGTATCTGTTTTAGTAAGGTCACGTTCATAGATAATGAGAGCCTTTTCATATAACGGAAGCGCTTCCTCTGCCATATCGGCACTTTTATAACCGGTAGCGGCATTTATATAAGCAGTAGCACCGGATACCGTATCATTCAGTTCCATCTCTTTTGTGATATCAAGCAGCCTGTCTATGGCTAGTTTAGTCTCCGTTTTCTTTCCCTGCATACGGTAGTAGCCCACAAGTTCGTTTAACAGCGTAAATGCCGAGCGGTCATCTCCTAATGCTTTTGCTTCCTCTATCCAGTAATTAAGATGCCTGTCTGCTTCTTCAAACTCTTTTTCATCCATCAGCCTGTCATATTTATCAAGTATCCTCTGTATCTCCATACTTCCACCCTGCATAAAACCCATGCCAATAAAAGCCGTTTATTTTCCCTTCAGATTTAAATTCCCTCTATCCTATACTCCCGCAAATATATCAAGGTTTCTGAGTATTCCGTCACATATATGGTCATTTACCGAGTATGCATGTTTTTCAAGGTCAAAGCATGTGGCATCCGTTATACCTTCTTCTTTAAGCTCTTTTATCACAAGTGCGGCCACATCCTCTATCATACCGGCTTTTACTCCGGCCCTTTTTGCATCATTATCCGACGAGATAAGATATTCCAAGGAATCATACAGGTTACCGAGTCTGGTGAGCTCCCTTATGCCCCTGAAGCTCCATTTATAATAAGGCATGTATTTCCCGTTAAGAAGATATATCACATGCAGTGCCGCCTCAGTAAACTTATATACTGACATCTGGGCAGCCGCAGTCTCCCCGCGCTTTACACTCCTTACATAATTATACTGCCCCGCCTGAGCCATGGTCAGGATGTACCCTGCAAGCTTCTTTAACCGGATCTCGGCGGGGTATTTTTCAAGTTTTTCTCTTATCTTTAAAAAGTCATTATCCCCGTCCTTAAATACTTTACCGTTTACAGCCTCAGCCAATGCATACTCAGGGACAGCAAGCCAGTCATATACCGTAAGCTCCCCGTCTTTTTTTCCGCATCTGGCTCCGTAAAAATCGGATATCCTGATGACTCCGTGCCTGTTACCCCCGACCGGCTTCATCTTCTGTCTGGAAAATCCCATGAAATCAGACGGCAGCTTATCATATTCCCTTTGTAAGCTGAAAGCCGTTTTCTCATCTATGATATCCTCACCCGGGATAAAGAGTATAAAGCCGGGTTCAAAATCGTGGTCCTTTGATTCCTCGTCATCAAAACCGTAACACTCCGACCCGCTGCCGGCCAGTCCCGCGGTTATATATCCCTCTATATCGGGGAACTTCTCATCAAGCATTCTTTTGCCGCATTCCTCATAGTATTTTAAGCCAAGTTCCATCCCGTTCATTCTTATTACCTTCACTTTTGTACTTTAATATTTTATCTATATCAAAGATAACAAAACACAGGTCATTTTACAACATAAAAAATCCCAATCTTACAAAATTGTAAGACGCTGTCTTAAAATGTCACCGAAAAAGATGTTCATACCCTTATTTTTATGCTAATATATGCGGTGTAATGAAACAGCTGATTCAAAAAAATGATGGAAGGTAATAAAAAATGTCAATCCTTGAAGTTAAAAAATTACAAAAGATCTATACCACCCGTCTCGGAGGAAACAGTGTAAGAGCACTTGAAAACGTCAACTTCTCCGTAGACCAGGGCGAATATGTAGCTATAATGGGCGAGTCGGGAAGCGGCAAGACCACTCTTTTAAATATCCTTGCCGCACTCGACAGGCCCACATCAGGCAGCGTCATCTTAGACGGGATGGAGCTTTCAAGTGTAAAAGAAAACGAGATGGCCGCCTTCAGACGCAAGAACTTAGGCTTTGTATTCCAGGAGTTTAACCTCCTTGATACCTTTTCCATAAAGGACAACATCCTTCTCCCTTTAGTACTCAGCCGTGTCCCCGTAAATGAACTTGAGGGTAAGCTTGACCCCATAGCTTCCGCTCTCGGGATAAGCGATATACTTGAAAAATATCCGTACGAGGTATCGGGCGGCCAGAAACAGCGTGCCGCAGCAGCCCGTGCAGTGATCACCGGACCCAAGCTTTTGCTGGCAGACGAACCCACAGGAGCGCTTGATTCGAAATCTACCGACAGCATGCTGGAGACCTTTGAACAGATCAATAAAAACGGACAGACCATACTTATGGTAACCCATTCCGTAAAGGCTGCAAGCCATGCAGGCCGTGTTCTTTTCATAAAGGACGGTGAAGTATATCATCAGCTGTACCGCGGTGACTCCGATAACGAAGAATTCTACCGTAAGATCACCGAAGCTCTCACGGTACTTGTCAAGAATTCTTAAATGAGGTGCCGGTCATGATCAAATTTTATATAAAGACCGCTCTGAACGGTCTAAAGAAAAACTTAAAGCTGTACGTGCCGCAGATCATATCCTCCGCAGTGCTGTTTGCCATAATGTACATCATGTTCTCGCTCTGTTTTGATGAGACACTTAATTATTCGAGAGGAGGGAGATATTTAGGTATCTTCATGGGCTTAGGCATAACTGTTATATCCATACTGTCCCTGGTCATCATCTTCTATGCCAATAACTTCCTTATGAGACAGAGGAAAAGGGAGTACGGTCTTTACCATGTACTGGGACTTGAGAAAAAGCATATCATAAACATAATGCTGGTAGAAAATATCATCACCCATACTATCTCGATAGTATCAGGCGCATTACTCGGACTTCTTTTTTACAGACTGGCAAGCCTTACCATTTTTAACCTTTATAAGCTTGAGCTTACAGGAAATCTTACGATATTCAGTTTTTCGGCATTATTTTTTACGATGCTCATATTTGTCGGGATATATGCGCTTACCTATATTTTTAACTGTATCTCCCTGATAAAGCTTAAGACCACAGAGCTCTTGCTAAGCTCCTCTTACGGCGAAAAAGAACCTAAGATCAAGTGGGTCGTTTTTATCCTCGGTCTGGCTTTCTTAGGCACAGGTTATTTTTTGGCACTTACCATAGAAAAACCTATGGAAGCTTTAGCCTTTTTCTTTGTAGCGGTGATCTGTGTGATATTCGGAACCTATTTCCTGTTCACGGCAGGTTCCATATTCATCTTAAAGGCACTAAAAAAGAAAAAGAGTTTTTATTATAAGCCGGAGCATATGATCTCCGTATCCGGCATGCTCTACAGAATGAAACAGAATGCGGCAGGACTGGCTAGTATCGCTATACTCGCTACAGGCGTACTCATAATGTTAGCTACCACAGTTACACTATACCGCGGCATCGATGATGATATAGAAAACAAGTTCCCTCATGATATGTATTTTAACCTCCGTGAATGGT
>ODAI012007724.1_pt1 | contig 17364 bp, 15 predicted proteins | sample 1539321 | NCBI WGS metagenome assembly ODAI01 (sample SAMN02144231, study PRJEB22623) | gut metagenome | biome: sheep rumen | host: Ovis aries | place: New Zealand | reverse complement strand
AATCCTTGCACTGCCTACTGCGCATCTTCAACGCCTAAAAACAATCGAGTAGGAGTCACTACACTCTTTTATTTTATGCGCTGAACCTACATCATTAATCAATACAATCATTATAAAAATAATTATGCACACCTACTTATAAAAAGAAGAATTCGGATTGTTGAGGTAGATAATGTGGAATAATGACCTCGATAATCCGAATTCTTTTTTTTGTGTCTAAATGATTTTCAACAGGAGACGAAAAAATGATTCGTTTTGTTTCTATTTGACGTGCTTTTTAGAACTTGTAACCAAGTTTGATACCGTAATGTTCCCATGTACCAGAGGCAATTCTTGATGCTTCTATTACATCTGATGTTGCGTCTATATTAAACATTATAATACCAGATGAAGTGACTATTTCTGCTCCAATGCCTGCAAACCAACACAGCAAAGGTGTTGACACGCCTGATCTTATGGTAAGTCTTATCCCGTTTTTTTCATAGAACTTAAATGTAGGTGCAAGCTTTAAAACAACGAGTGAACTACTTTTGTTTCCTTTGTCCCAAACGTCTTCATCATCGTAATAAGAATAACCACCGAGCTCTGCCATCATCTGAACACTTGTGTTTTTAACATATCTGGAGGTGTTAACTTCGTAACCAACTCCAATGACTGGGACATTGTTGGATTTTATAGCTAAACCATTGATACTTCTGAATCTCAGGAAACCAATGTATGCGAAAAATGCTCCAGAATCATCATCATTCTTTGCGTTATATTCATACTCAATACATGAGTCGTTTGATTTGCAAACATCCTCATTGTATGTACGCGCAATTTTAATAACTTGTTTTGCACTTGAATTTCTTACGTCAACCTCGTCGGATGCTTTCAGTGATGACTTGGCAAGAAATGCAGCCAGGTTTTGGGCGTTCTTGCGAATATCGGACTCTTCTTCTGTTTCCATATCGGTGTAATCGCAATATGGCATTATTTCTCCATTCTCATTTTCAAAGAAATATACATCGTTCTTTGTTATACCTGCCACACGGTACACATTCATTGCTCCTTTCATCATATACTCGGCAAAGACATTATAATTTTTGCCTTTGTATTCTAAGCTTTTAGATATATAGTAATTGTTCTTGCTTGTGACATAATAACCTACAATTTCAAAAGGTTTATACACACTGTATTTATCTGAGCCTTCCGATTTGAAATTGCATATTTTGACATTGTTAGCGTTGGAACGATAATCTATCATTCCAAAGATAGTGTCATTCTGATTAGTAATGATGTAACCATGTTCTGGGTTTTCTCCTGCAAAAGCGATTACGGACAATAATACGGAGAATAATAAAATAACTCTTTTCATTTGAATTGTTAGTTATAAGATTGTAAAAACATGTGCAAAGGTAGAAAAAAATCGCATAATAAAGATAACAAGTAAAAAGTTAATTGAAAAATTATAATTGTCGATTATACTTAACGACATAATTTTTCAATTAACTTTTTACTCGATAGTTTGGGGAACTATTACCTACTGTGCCCTATACGAGCTTGGTGCGATACCGAAGTGGCGTGTGAAGTTACGGTGGAATGTCACATAGCTTGCTATTCCACATTCCATTGCGATAGCTTCAATGGTATATTCTGGATGTTCCTTGATGAGCTGGGCTGCATATTCAAGGCGGAGCGCTGTGATGTACTCCTTGAAACTGTTGCCTGTGTATGCCTCAAACTTCTTGGTAAATGTTCGTTTCTGTATGTGCAGTTCGTCGAGGAGTGTGTCACGGTTGAAGTTTATGTCTGTGAAGAGCTTGCGTGAGGTAAGCTCGTAGATGAAACGCTCGATGCATGTGAGGTCTTCTGCCACGGCTGTCTCTGCTGGTGCTGTGGCCTCGGTCTTCTTCTCTTCCTCTTCTTCTGTCTCGCCATTGATGTCATCATCTATATACTCAAACTCGTCGTTGAGCGATGGAATAGGTCGTCTGCCATACTTCTCGTTCTCAAGTTCGAGTACCTTCTGCTTGTACTTGATGAGTTTGTCGATATTGTGAGCCAATGCCTGATTCTTGTGCTTGATAGTCCGATAGCGCATCACCAGGATGATAGATGAGATGATGATGGCAAGGATGATGATGCACACGATAACCATGTAGAAGCGTTGGCGTATGAGAATCTCGTCCTTTTCCTTCACCTTGTAGAGGGCGTCAAGCTCGCCACTCATGTCGGAAATCTCCTCGGAGAACATGGTGAGTGCAATGGAATCCTCGTAGTTGGAAATCGTCTCCTGGCACTCGTATGCCTTTTTCCAATTGTTCTGTGCTTTATAGAATGTAAGGAGGCAGTACATCTGGTCGTCCTTTGCGCCTATGTTGTCAATGTATGTCTTGGCTGTCTTATAGTCCTCGTCGGCTATGCACAGGAGAGCCTTGATGACCTTGTCGTCTGTCGTGATGAAGAAATTGTTCTGTTCCCTCTTTGTCATATATGTCTTTGCAGACTCCTTGAAGTTAGGAATATCAGCCATCTCGTAGTATGCTTTACTCAAGGTGTAGTACATGTCAGGAAGGGTGTTGTTGTATTGAATTGCAATCTTTATGTTCTTGATACAGTTCTCGTAGTCACGGACATTGAGATAGTTGATGGCAAGTTGGTTGTAAATATAAGCTTTTGAGTTGCTGTTTGGGTTCTCCATCATGTCCAGACATTCCGCTGCCTTGAGGCCATATTCGATGGCTTGTTGTGGCGAGCGCCTGGCTGTGTAGTAGTAGCACATTGACATATATCCGAAGTAGATGCCTTGAATGTCATCGTTTTCTTTTGCCTCTTTGAGTATCTCCTGCACAGTTGTTAGGGCATGGTGCCAATGGCGGTTTATGTGGTAGAACATTACCCTTCCCAATTTCTCTGTGTAGTAGAACTGCATGGCTTTGGCTTCCTTTGCCAATGTCATTGTACGGTTGTTGTGGTAAATGTAGCTTGCAGAGTCGTTTTTCGCAAAAGCATAGTGGCTTCTTATCTGTGAAGCAAACATTTTTAGGTACTGGTTATTGAGTGTTTGAGCTTTGATGTCCATTGAGTCGGCAAATTCCAATACCCAATCATCGCCAATCTTACGATTGGCTAACATATATCGCTCATACATGTCGTTTGGAACATTCTTCCAATACTTATCTATTTCCTCGGCATTGGCTCCGAGCACTATTGATATAAACAATAGTTGAAGTAGGACGATTTTTTTCAATAATTCTTTCATCTGAGGGTACGTTTTTAGAACAGTTGTTTTTTATTCCTTGTAAGGATTTATGGACAAAAATACACATATTTTCATAAAACTCCAATTGAAAAGAAAAAAAAATGCAAGAATTCGGAAACAAGTTATAAAATGATACCGTTTAGGACAATTTCAATAGTATTTTGTTATTTCCTCGGTTGATATGTATGATTTTTTTATCTTTTTAATCGTTTACGCACAAAAAAACTGTTCCAAATACGATTACTCGCTTTTGGAACAGTATTAGGAATTAAAAAATAGATGATAGAGATAGAAAAAGCTATTATAAGTGTATTAATGAAAATTATCTGGTTTATTACAATCTTTTGTTATTACAATCTTTGGAAAGTGGGTGCATGCGCACCACATATATTTATATCAATACACTTCAGACATTACCCATTTGTTTAGGGAATCTGTGTGTGTTGTGTACGATGTTTCTTTGTTTGATTTACGATCGACTTCAACAGAAGTGTCGTTGTCTGCTACATTGTCTTCTGGTATCATTGAGATGAGAAAGATACATGAGTAGAAGAGAAGGAAGTAAATTAAAGCTTTCATAATAATTTGCGTTTTTTAGTTATGGTCCTGAAGAATTATGAACATTTATTATTCTCTATAAGTGACCCCAATTTTTTGTTTAACGTATGCAAAGGTAGTAAGTCTGGAGAAAATAACATTTCATTTTCGACCCAATATGTTTCATTTTTGAGTTTTAAAACTTTTTCATCGTCTCATTTTGCGCTATAAGTGAAAATCGAGACATCTGAAATCTATTTAAAGTGTCAGAAACGGAATTGTGTGTTACATTCACACCGTTTTTGTCTCTGTTTTAACTTTCATTATGAACGCTGACGTGGTGTGATTATAATAATGGCATATCAACGGCCTCTGGGGCTTATGATATGCCATTGTTGTTTTAACGGAGTTATGGCAATTGCCATTTCCTAAGTTTGCTTTAGTGGTGGTTACTCTACGTTAGTGCTGTCTGCCTCTGCACCTGTACGTGGCTTTGCGTAGTAGTATGTGTCAATGTAGCTTTGGTATGTTCCCCAATCGTAGTTTTCGACTTTTGTCATTGTGAACTGGTTCATGGAGTCGCCGATACTTCCGTAGAAGCTGGTTCTGCTCATGTGGTAGTCATAAATGACTGTGTTAAGGTAAGCTCTGTCTTCATATACCAGAGTGATGTTGCCGTCGTTGATTTCCCACTTGAAGTAAGAGAACTGTTCTGGAATAGGGCAACCGCCTGGCTTACCGTATGTAGATGTGAAGTAGTCAATCTGATAACCCTTTCCGTAATTAGTGAATGGAGTATTGACAAATTCGAGTACGGTATAATCTGCCATCCATCTTTTTGTGCGAACGCCATCGTTGGTCTCATAGAACATGAAGAAATTTCCCTCCCATGTTCCGTCAAGGTTGGATGCCTTCATCTCGTCCTTATCACATGATGTAAGCGAAAGTGCGCCCACCATTACAAATATGAGCATTTTAGCCCAAGCATAAATTGATTTCATTTTGTTTTAATTAAATTTCTAAAAATTGTGTTTATATTTTGGAAGAATGTTGTCCACTGATTTCTAACCCTTCAATCACTTATTCCTCCATCCTGACGATTCCGATGCTTAGCTCATAGAGCAACCATATCGGTAATGCTACGATGAAGAGGGTGATGATGTCGGTAGTTGGTGTGATTACAGCTGATACGATGAGTATTGCAACAATGGCATGGCGTCGGTACCGTGACATCCATGATGACTTGAGAAGTCCAAAGCGTGCCAGTAACCATGAGAGGACTGGTATTTCGAAGACAATTCCGAATGATATGGAAAGCATCATCAGGGTGTCGATGTACGAGCTGATGGTCAACATATTGTCTATGTCTTCACTCACTTGATATTGTCCGAGGAAACGGACGGTAAGGGGGAATATGAGAAAATAGTTGACGAGCATGCCTACGAAGAACATTGCGTATGCCGCCATGGTGAGTCGAATGGAGTACTTACGCTCGTTTTCATAGAGTGCGGGTGATATGAAGCCGAACAATACATATATAATATATGGTGAGGCTGCTATCACTCCTACGCACATTGCCACCTTGATGTGGATAAGCATCTGTTCTGCCAATCCTGTATTGATGAGGTGAAGCGAGAATTGTTCTGCCCCCAACAGCTTATAGATGATGAAGTCGCTATGGCATGGTGCAAGGATGATGTCGAACAGCGGCTCTTTGAAGCAGAACGCCACTACACTTGCGATTGTTACTGATGCCACGATGCGCCATAGGCATCCCCTTAGTTCGTCGAGGTGATCCCAGAACGTCAGCTCATTGCTCATCTTCTTTCTTCTTCTCCTCGCCAACTCCGTTCATTCCGTCCTTAAAACTCTTCACTCCTTTGCCAAGTCCGTGCATGAGTTCAGGTATCTTCTTACCTCCGAAGAGGAGAAGAACTATCACGACTATTGCTATAATCTCTGTTGTTCCTATCATATTGAGTCTTTTTTAAGTTACTATTAGGTGACTTTGCCGGCATCGACAAAGCGGTACGGTCATTGCTCTTGGCTTGTTTCTGGTTCTGATGGCAACATGGCTTCCTCCTCCACGAGTGGTATTGGGTTCTTGTCGCTCTGCTTTGCGCCAAGCTTGAGGAGCATATTTGCTGTTACAAGGATGCTCTGTCCCTGAGGTGCAAGTTTTTTCTCACCATCGTCGTAAGCCTTCTGTGCGCTTTCGAGGGCTTTGCCTATGGCTTGGTAACGCTTAACGAACTGACCTACACGGTCAATCATGTCGTTGGCAAGCTTGAATACCTTCTCGTGGTTCTGTGCCTGGGCTATCTGTGTCCACGTGAGGTTAATGATGCGAAGTGCGGCAAAGAGTGTCTGCTCGTCGGCTATGAACACATTCTTCTCCATTGCCTTACGCCATAGGTCGGGTTGTGCGTTGAGAGCCGTCCACAGGGCACCTGTGTTTGGCACGAACATGATTACATAATCCATCTTCACCTTTGGTGCCTGTATGTAACCTGCATAATCTTTCTCGGACAGTTCCTTAACGTGTTTGTTTATGCTCTCTATATGTGCCTTTAATGCTCGCTGACGTTCTTCCTCTGTCTCGGCGTTCACGTAATCCATGTAATCGGACATTGATACCTTTGAGTCGATGATGACCTCTCGCTTCTGGTCGAGGTGCATGATGATGTCTGGACGCATTGAGCTTCGTTCTTCTGTCTTGACGACATTACCCTTGGCGTCACGTATGACGGCTTGTGTCTCGTAGTGGACGCCCTTGGTAAGTCCTTGTGACTGTAGTATCTCGTCGAGAACCGTCTCGCCCCAGTCGCCTTGCATCTTTGTGCCGTGTTTGAACAGGCGTGCAAGTTCGTCTGCGCTCATCTTGGCAGCCTCGCTTTGGCGCATCATGTGTTCGATACTAACCTTCATCTCGCTGCTCATTGCAGTTTGCTTCTCGGTTGTGTCGTTCATCGCCTGCTTCATCTTGTCGATGGTCTCACGAAGAGGGTTGACAATCTGTCCGAGTGTCTCGTTGCTCGAATCGGCGAAGTCCTTCTGACGTTCCTTGAGCATCGTCTCTGTGGCAGCTTTCAGCTCTGCAGTCACTTTGGCAATTGTCTCGTCAAAGCGTACCTGCTGTTCGTGCATGGCCTCAGCATGATGCTTCTCGTTTGCCTCCTTTAACTGGCAGATGGTCTGTTCGTATTGTGCCTTTGTATCTTCAAGAATCTTTTGGAATCGTTCTCTTTCAGCATTAACCATTATTTCTGTTTGGTTCTTCGCTTCTTCCAGTTCCTTGCGGAGACTCTGCGCTTCCCACTCATATTTGTCCCTCTCTGATGTCAGTAGCTTGACCTCTTGAGTGAGCGACTGTATAGATGCCTCCTGCTTTTCCTTTTCCTCGACAAGACGTTTGTTGTCATTATCAAGCATTGCCATCTGTGACATCACAGATGTGTTCTTGCTCTTGAAAAACAGATAGCCTATTACAGCTCCTGCTATGATACATGATATGGAAATAATGATTGATTCCAATGATTAGTTTTTAAGTTTGTGAGTTTTTAAGTTTTTTAGTTCTCGCGGAAGATTTAATTTTTAACTTTTCGTTTACTTCACCCACACTACATAGTCGGCTTTGCGTGGTGACTGAGGTTTGAGGGCATCGTCAGCGGCATAACCCACGATGCAGTTTCCTATACCCTCATATTCGCTGTCGAGTCCAAGGTCACGGAGCAGTTGCTTGCCTTCTTCCGTCTCGAATGTCTCCTTGGCACGATGAATCCAACATGAACCAAGACCAAGGCTGTTGGCTGCAATCATCATGTTTTCCATTACAAGCGAACCGTCATACACCCTTGTGCCCACTTCCTTCTTTGCAAGTACGACGAGTACGACAGGGGCGCCATAGAATGGGTCGGAATGACCAGACGAAGTATGCATGCCATTGCGGATAACCACGTCGAGGTTCATCCTGCTAAGACGGTCACGCATCTCCTTGTTTGTGATGGCAAGGATAACTGCCGACTGCTTGTTCATACCGCTCGGAGCGTATGTACCTGCGGTAACTATTTGTTCTACAAGTTCCATCTCCACAGGTTTGTCCTTGTATTTCTTCACGCTTCTGCGTGTGATGATGTCCTTTATCGTATTATTCATGATTGGATAAATGTTTTGCGTGCAAATGTAGTAATATTATTTTATTATGCAAAAAAACTTCGGCTTTTCTTGTCAGTTTCAACAAATAAACTTACTTTTGTGCACTAAACTATTGTCCGACATGAGCGGACGACAAAAGCAAATCAGACATGAAAAAGTACATTTTGCTTCTCTTGTGCCTTACATTCCCTATTATCATGAGGGCACAGTATTCAGTATCATCTCCTGACAAGAGGGTGTGGGTAAGCCTCAAGACCAAATGGCGACGCAACCTCGATACTAAGATGGTGTCTGCCGATGGCATTCGTATGCAAGTGACGCATGATGGACATAGCATTGTAAAAGATAAGGAGGTTGGACTCGTGGTCAAGTCTGAGGGGCATCGTTACTCCTTTGCAAAATCAGATATTGACGACTTTACGATTACCAAGGAGCCTTCTTATCAGAGTGGCGACTTCGATGTGCGTTACCTTGGTCTTCAGGGCAAATACAACCGTATGACGCTACGTTCCGTGACAGGAATAACGCTTGACATCCTTGTGTTTAACAATGGTGTCACTTATCGTTATACCATTGCAGGATTCCCTTCTGATTACAAGATACTCGAGATATGTAACACATTCCCGGATGACCGCCCAAATGCCATACTTGGAACGTTCACGGGAGACAAGGCTCTGCCTTGGCGTTTCCTGCTCTTTGACGGAACAAGCGAATGGACGGACGAATGGAACACAACATACCCGTCTAATAAGATTGTGTCGTGGAAGGATGCCCTCTCGTCCGTATCTGTCGGTTTCACCACCAATTGGTATGCTGGTGACAGATGGGGAGAGGTGAGCCAGTCCAATGGAGTGTATGCAGACTTTACCTACAAGTACCTGTATGCAGGACTTAGCTACACGCCTTGTCACGAACTTCTTTACATATACTACAATTACGACTTCGATCCATTCCTTAACAATATTGGTGGTATTCACACGTGGGATATGACAGGACGACTGGGCTTCAACCTACCTATTCAGTATGGCTTTGACGTGTGGAGCTTTAGTCCATACGCCACGGCCACATACCTCGCTCTTCTCCAGCATGGCAAGGTGCATCCTGGCTATAGTGAGGTCGCAAACAAGAAGCATTATCTCCTCGGTTTAGGTCTCAAGGTACAATACATGATGCGTGAACGCTTCTCCCTTGGTGTCGCCTATGAATACCAGATGTTCACGGGTAGCAAAGAACCAAAGGGACGTAACTCCCTTACCTTTACATTAGGTTATGGATTTTAGCAAATCTCTTCCCCTGTACGAGATTTCTATGCAAATGTACGTTTATGCTATTCAAAGTAGGACAAAACAAAACTTGGCAGAATCCGTAAAGAGCTTAATTTGGGCAATTCTCTGTGATTTCCTATGGGAACCAATTTTAACTTTATCGCGATGAAAAAATTTTTTTATCGCGATAAAAAAAATTAGTGTTCGTGAGAGCGTTTTGCTGTTAAGATACATAAAAATGAAATTTGTATGGCGTAGGGATATAGGACAAAACGAAACTTGATATTTTGTCATTGCTTGTATTTGCAAATCGCTCAATGGATGAGGTCTCAAGGTGCAATATATGATGCGTGAACGCTTCTCCCTTGGTGCCGCCTACGAATACCAGATGTTCACGGGTAGCAAGGAGCCAAAGGGACGAAACACACTTATCTTCACTTTAGGTTACGGATTCTAACGTTTTTTCTGTTCTGTTGAACTTTTTTGGACAAATATGCTTGCAATTTCAAACTTAAGTTGTACATTTGCATAATTATCTTTAATAACTGTAAAAACGATATGGCTATGATTACAAAAATTCTTAACAACGACTATGTTTTAAACAAGATAATGTCTTTCCTTGGTGTTGTCCTTGTTTTGCTCGGATTCACAAGCTGCGGAGATGAAGATGAAATAGATCCTTCAGATGGTGCAATACTTTATGGTACTCCTAGTGTTCGTTTCGCTGTAAGGGGAGAGGTCGCTGGTCTTGTGACTGATTCAATTGGAAATCCTGTCAGTAATATTCATGTTCGTGTTAATCCTGTATATCAAAATGGAGGACGTAGGTATGCAGATAATCTGGGGGGATTAACAGATGAAGATGGAAAATACACAACAGAGGTTATGTATGGATATCGTCTTAGTGAAAATGATACGACAGATAGTAAGATATATTTCCCTAAGTATCGTGTTATTGCAACTGACAGTACAGGAGTGTATGATAATGATACATTATATATAGACTATGTGTTGGAGAAAGTGCCTATGGTTGTAGGAGAAATGTTTTTTGACTATACGTCATCTGCTACTGCTAACTTCACCCTTCACAAGAAAAAGAATTAATTAACTATGGTTTTACAAGAGTCTTTCTAACCACGAATTACACTAATTTGCACGAAAATGTAATTCAAGACTTTTTATATTACACGAAGAATTGCTCGTACAATTACGAATATCACGAATCTTTTTAGCCCGTCATAATCCGGATGGCATTCGTGTTATTCGCAGACAACACGAGTTGTCTTAGTGTAATAAAAATAACGGACTTGAAGTTCGTGAAAATTCGTGTAATTGGTGGGTGAAAACGTCGTGCATGCGAATAATTGTAAAATTTCAACAATAAACACATTATATAATTATGACAAAAAAACTTGACAACTATCTGTTGTCAAAACTGTCACGTGTTTTTGGATGTCTGCTCGCTTTGATGGGCGTTACTGGTTGTGATTCTGACGAACCATGTTTGTACGGAACACCTACTCCTACAGCTGAGATTCTAAGTGAGACGACTGGTCTTGTACTTAATACCGAAGGCGAACCTGTCTCTAATGTGGAGGTAAGGTCTTTCCCTACTGATGTTGCTTATGTTGTTAGTGACATGGAAAATGTGGTATCTGACGGTAATGGCAAGTACTTCTCAAACTCACGTATCGAGAGGTATGGAAAGAGTAGCGTAAGCGAGACATTCAAACAGCTTCAGGTTATTGCTTCCGACAGGTCGGGCGTGTATGAGAATGATACCATGTACGTTGACGTTCAGTTGGACAGCTTAGCTACGGATAAGTTCAAGGCTACTGCTACGGCTAACTTCACACTTCATAAGAAAGCAAGCGAAGCAAAATAATGATATCTGAAAGAAAAATAGGACTGAGGAAGCGGTTGCAACTGGAGGTGTTCCGTCAGATGCGTAACATCAACAAGAAGCAGCACCCGATAAAACAGGTGTTCTGGGAATGTACCTTGCGTTGCAACCTCCAGTGTCGTCATTGTGGTAGCGACTGTAAGACGGCTACTGCCCTTCATGAGGATATGCCTGCGGAGGATTTCCTCAAGGCACTCGACACCATTACACCTAATGTCAATACAAGTGAAGTGCTTATCGTCATAACCGGAGGTGAGCCGCTTGTACGTAAGGATATAGAGGATGTCGGTCGTGAAGTGGTGAAGCGCGGATATAACTGGGGACTCGTCACAAACGGCTGGTTGCTTGATGAAGCTCGTCTTCGTTCACTCCTTGCTGCTGGCATGCGAAGCCTGACGATAAGTCTTGACGGACTGGAGGATGACCATGACTGGATGCGAGGCAGAAAGGGCAGTTTTGCAAGGACATGGAATGCTATCCGTCTTCTTTGCCATACTACAGGACTCACGTGGGATGTAGATACTTGTGTAAACCGTCGTAACATCAAGTCGCTTGACAAGATATTCGCAGCCCTTGAGGCAGAAGGTGTACCTCGTTGGCGTCTCCTCTCCATCTTCCCTATGGGACGTGCCCGTAAGGACCCGGATATGATTATCACGGATGAAGAGTTTGAACAGCTTATGGAGTTCATCAAGCAGAAAAGGTTGGATAAGATTGCAGACAAGACATCTATGCTTTGCTATTTCGGTTGTGAAGGTTTTCTTGGGGCTTACGAGAATGAGTCACGAGGTCATTTCTTCAATTGCATAGCAGGAATAAATGTTGTCTCCGTCCTTATAGACGGCTCTATATCTGCTTGTTCAAGCATCCGTAGCGACTATCACCAAGGTAATATCTATCACGATAACCTCTGGGAGGCGTGGAACACCAAGTTCCAGTTGTATCGTGACCACTCATGGATGGCAAAAAAAGAGCCATGTTCCGATTGCTCCTTCTTCCGTTATTGCGAGGGTGGTGGAATGCACCAGCGTGGGGATAATGACGAGCTTATCATGTGCAGGATGAAGAGGTGGCAGAGGTAGCCAACAAGACCACCGAAAGCCCCCCAACCCCCAAAGGGGGCGGCCATCCGGATTGAACTTTTATGAAAAAACAATAGAAGCAATAAATTCTATCCGTGTAGAATTTATTGCTTCTGTTTTTGTTGTTATTGTAGCTAGGACCCCAATATGACCCGGAGGCCGCCCCCTTCGGGGGCTGGGGGACTACAAATACCTGTTCCTGTTTGGCAATACGTAGTCGAGACCTGCCTTGAGGACATCGCCTACAGTGTTGATTTCAAGGAATGATGTCTTTGTTCCCTTCTTACCACTGCTGAGGTAGGCAACCATGTCTGTACCCTTGAGTACTCCGTCGTCCATGAGCTTCTGGAGGGCTGCGAAGTAGTAAGCCTGCCTCTTTGCCTTCTCTGGCATGTAGATAGCCTCGACGCCATAAGAGAGAGCAAGGTGACGCATTGTCTTCTCCTTGTAGCAAATAGCGAGTACAGGGTACTTGCCACGGAATGCTGCAAGGTTACGTGCTGTTGTTCCTGAGAAGCTGTCTGTGATGATAGCCTTGATAGGCATCACGTTAGTAGCCTTTACTGCCTGCTTAGCAAGGAAAGCTGTAACGTCAGTATTCTCTGTGAGAGGAATCTTGATATCGTTGTCAGGGAGCTTGTCTATTTCTGCCTGCTTTGCTACCTTGGCCATTGTCTGTACTGCCTCTACTGGGTACTTACCGTATGCTGTCTCGCCAGAGAGCATGATAGCATCTGTACGGTAGTAGATAGCGTTTGCGATATCTGTTACCTCGGCACGTGTTGGACGAGGATTCTTAATCATAGTGTGGAGCATCTGTGTAGCCACGATGACTGGCTTCTTGGCAAGTACGCACTTCTTGATGAGGATACGCTGGATACCAGGGATGCGCTCCTGTGGTACTTCGATACCAAGGTCACCACGTGCAACCATTACACCATCAGCCACCTCGAGGATTTCGTCTATATTGTCAACACCCTCCTGATTCTCAATCTTAGCGATAATCTTGATGTCGCTACCATATGCGTCAAGAATCTCCTTGATATCGAGAACGTCCTGCTTTGTACGAACGAAAGAGTGAGCGATGAAGTCGATGTCACGTTCGATGGCATACTTGATGTTTGCCTTATCCTTGTCTGTGAGTGAAGGGAGGTTGATACGTACACCAGGTACGTTCACGCTCTTGCGATGACCCATTGAAGCCTCGTTCTGAACTTCACATACGAGGTGGTCAGTATGCTTTTCGCGTACGAATAACTCAAGCTCACCATCATCAATAAGGATGTAAGAACCTACCTTGAGGTCCTCAACGAAGTTCTTGTATGATACGGCAATCTGTTCACGAGTAGTCTCGATGTCAGGGTTGCCTACAACCTTCACGATGTCACCGATATGGAACTGAAGCTGTTCTGAGTCTTCCAATCCTGCAATCCTTGTTGTACGGACCTCAGGACCCTTTGTGTCGATGAGGATGGCGATACGGTTGCTTACCTCACGTACATTATGGATAAGCTTGTCCATACCTTCACGAGTTCCGTGGGCTGTGTTCATACGTACTACATTCATTCCTGCCTCGAAGAGTGAACGAATGAAGTCAACTTCGCATCTTAAATCGGAGATGGATGCGACAATCTTTGTCTGCTTGAGCATCATAATATTTTTGCTTATTAAAAAAACAATCTACCTTACCTTGCATTATTCATTCTTCATAATGCAAGAGTTAAAAGTTAAGAGTTAAAAGTTAAAAATTGGAGATTACTCATTTGTCATGTTAAATCTATAATGTCAAGTCTATGCGTACCGACATGAACCGGAGGCATAAATCATAGATTCGGAATTTGAGATTCTTTTCAAGAACTTCAAATTTCTCAACTCAACTTTTAACTATTAACTGTTAATTGTTAACTCCTGTATGAAGAATACAGGTTTAAATCGGGTGCAAAGTTAAGACAAAACCACGCTTTTTCCAATTTTTATTACCTAAAATGACACTTTATTACATTATATTTGTGTTTTCTATTCTTATTTGACACAAAAAAGCATATCTTTGTGCTCAAATTCTGACCCGACATTTGTTGGTTCTTCCCTTATAAATGATATTAAAATCATAAACACGATGAGAAAAATTAAATCTTTAATTTATTGTGTAGCGGCAATGATGTTTGTTGCCTGCAATAATTCTAAGTACAACTACGAGACAGTGGAAAACGACCCTATGGGAGTACAGATGTACACTCTCAAGAACGGGCTCAAAGTCTATATGTCAGTCAACAAGGAACAGCCACGCATTCAGACAGCTATAGCTGTACATGCAGGTGCAAAGAACGAGCCAGAGGAGAGTACTGGTCTTGCTCACTATCTTGAGCACGTGATGTTCAAGGGTACAGAGCAGTTCGGAACACTTGACTATGCCAAGGAGAAGCCTATGCTTGATGAGATAGAACGTCTCTACGAGGTGTACCGCAAGACAACTGACCCTGCAGAGCGTAAGGCTATCTATCACCAGATAGACAGTGTGAGCTATGAGGCATCAAAGCTTGCTATTCCTAATGAGTATGACAAGTTGATGGCGACTATCGGTTCAGATGGTTCAAATGCTTACACAAGCTATGACCTTACTTGTTATGTGGAAGACATACCATCCAACCAGATAGACAACTGGGCAAAGGTACAGGCAGACCGTTTCAAGAATATGGTTATCCGTGGTTTCCATACAGAGCTTGAAGCAGTATATGAGGAGTATAATGGTGGACTTACTGAGGACTGGGACAAGCTTCATGACACTATTTCTACGGTTCTCTATCCAAGCCACTCTTACCGTCGTGGTATCATCGGTAAGCAGGAACATCTCAAGAATCCGTCAATCACCAATATCAAGAAGTTCTTTGAGACATACTATGTGCCAAACAATATGGCTATCTGTGTGTCTGGTGACTTTATTCCTGACTCAATGATAGCAGTTATCGAGCGTTACTTTGGTGACATGAAACCAAACGAGTCATTGAAGAAGTTCGAGTTCAAGCGTGACCCTGAGCTGAAGGCAGCTGTGAGCAAGACTGTTGTTACTCCACAGGAGGAATATGTGTCTATTGCATGGCGATTTGACGGTACTGCAAGTCATCAGTTGGATACACTCTCTGTTCTTGATAATATTGTCTGCAATGGTAAGGCAGGTCTCTTTGACCTTGACCTCAACCTCAAGCACAAGGTGCTCTATGCACAGAGTGGTGTGAATGATGCTGCCGACTACTCATATTGGGAACTCCGTGCATACCCAATGCCAGGACAGACTCTCGATGATGTGAAGACTATCGTTCTCGATGAGATAGAGAAGCTCCGCAAGGGTAAGTTCTCTAAGGAACTCATGGAGGCAGTAATCAATAATGAGAAACTGTCTGAGCAGAAGAAGCTCGAAAGCAATTCACAGCGTGTGACTATGATGGTCAATGCATTCATCAACGACCAGCAGTGGAGCGATGTGGTGACAATGACTGACCGTGAGGCAAAGATCAGCAAGGATGCTGTTGTGGAATTCGCTAACAAGCATATCCGCAAGGACAACTATGTAGTAGTATATAAGCGTAAGGGTACTGACCCTAACATACAGCCAGTTGAGAAGCCAGCCATCACACCTATCGTCATGAACCGTGATGTGACAAGCGACTTCGTAAAGGCTGTCAGCGACTCAAAGGTTGAACCTATCGAACCAGTGTTCCTCGATTTCTCAAAGGACATCACAAAGGCTGAGACTGCAAACAAGTTGCCTGTTGTGTATCGTCAGAATAGCATCAACAAGCTATTTACTCTCAACTACATCTACGACATGGGTTCATTTGCTGACCCTACATTGCCATTTGCATCTAACTACCTCGAATATGTAGGTACAGACAGCCTTACGGCAGAGCAGGTGTCTGAGGCATTCTATCGTCTTGGATGTTCTTACAACATAAATGTAGGTAACAAGCGTATCTATGTTACATTGCGTGGACTTGATGAGAATCTCGATAAGGCAGTGGCCCTTCTTGACCATCTCATGACACATGCTCGTACAGACAAGGACGCATGGAACACATATCTCGATGCACAGATACAGGCACGTAAGATGCAGCTTGGCGACTTCAGCTCTTATCTCAGTGCAATGCGTTCATACCTTGCATGGGGTGAAGAGTGGTCAAAGGAACAGAACTTGAGTAATGAACGCCTTCGCAGCCTCTCACCTGATACACTTCTTCTCAACTTGAAGAACCTCTCACAGTATCAGCATGAGGTGGCTTACTATGGACCACGTTCAGTAGATGAGGCTGTAAAGGTACTTGCAGATAATCATCATGTGGTAGCCTCACTCAAGGCACCACTTGCAAACAAAGAATGGAAGAATGTCATCGTGAAGGATAACCGTGTATTCTTCGTACCATTTGATGATACAATGAACTTTGACCTCACACACTACGGAAGCGAGGGTAAGGAGTATGACTCGTCAATCCTTCCTGCTGTAAGCCTATATCAGGAGTACTTCGGTGGTGGAATGAACTCAATCGTATTTCAGGATATGCGTGAGAAGAAAGCACTTGTATATGGTGCAAATGCTCGTATTATTATTCCTTCACGCAAGAATGACTATATGTACTTCGTGTCATACGCTGAATCACAGAGTGACAAGCTTAATGATGTCGTTGCTACATTCAATGGTATCATCAACGATATGCCAGAAGTGAAGGAGTCTTTCCGTATTGCAAAGGAAGCTGTCATTGCACGTCTCCGTACTCAGCGTACTACGGGTATGGATATTATCCGTGCATACTTCTCAGCGCGTGACTGTGGACTTGATACAGACCCTGATGCTCTTGTATATGAGAAGGTGAAGGATATGACCCTCACTGATCTTGTTAAGTTCCAGCAGAAGTATGTCAAGGGTAAGCCATTCCACTATGGTATCATCGGAAAGAAGTCTGCGCTCGACTTTGCACAGCTCCGTGCCCTTGGTACTGTCGAAGAGATTACACCAGAACAACTTTTCGGATATTGATTCCCATTGTTCTTGCTTCGCAAAGAAAAACTTTCGACCTGTACGGTTGTAGTTTTGCACAAAGGTGCATATTAAAAAAACAGTCAAGAAACAGAACAAAAACAAGAAAAAACATGTTTTTTTTGATTTTATTTGGTTTTTACCATGTTTTT
>ODAI014025924.1_pt1 | contig 17365 bp, 19 predicted proteins | sample 1539321 | NCBI WGS metagenome assembly ODAI01 (sample SAMN02144231, study PRJEB22623) | gut metagenome | biome: sheep rumen | host: Ovis aries | place: New Zealand | reverse complement strand
CGCCCACTTTCACAGCCCAGGCGCGGCCCCTATTCATGGTGTCACCAGCAGGCGCATCATGGGAGACTCGTCCCAGGTCTCCACCGCGGGCAAGGAGTTCGCGCTGGGCACGGACCGCAAAACGTCCGTCAAGATCATTGCCGAGGGCAAGCAGATCATCTGCGACGCGACCATCGGCAGTGTGACGAGCTTCGGCGGTCAGACGCTGGACGTGAACGCCTTCGGGTGCACGCTGTATCTTAACGGTGAGCCGGTGGTGACCGACGCGCCGTCCGAATGAACGACCGGGCCGAGGGAGGGGCCCCTCCTCCCTCGGCCTTTTTTCGCAGGAGGAAAGCATGTTCACACTGAGTTTGAACCGTGTGCATGACCGGGTGCGCATCGTGGAGGGCGACGAACGGCTGGAGCTGCGCGTGGAGGGCGACCCTAACCGGATGGTGGCCGGCCTGAACGACGCGCAGAAGCGGCTGCGGGCGCTGACGGGCGACAGCAGCGAGGACGACCAGCGGGGCGCGGCGCTGTACTTCGCGGGCGTGATGTTCGGCGAGGAACAGGCGCGGGCGCTTTTGGACTTCTATCACGGCGACGCGGCATGTGTCATCAACATCTGCGGGCGGTATTTTTCCGACCGGCTGGCGAAGCTGATCGGGAAGGCGCAGAAACGGGCCAGGTAGCGGGGAACGACCGCTGAGGAAGGCTTTGGAGGCGCGAATGAAGCTGTATGAACGGCTGCCCGATCATGTGGAGGCCGCCGGGCGGCGCTACCGGCTGGACCTGGACTTTCGCAAGGTCTTGCGAATGATGGAGGTCATGAGCCGGGACGACCTCATTCCGGCGGCGCGGGACTGGCTGGCGCTGCGCTGCATCATGCGCAGGCCGCCGAGGCACCCTGGGCCGCTGCTGGAGGCGGTGCGGGCGCTGCTTTTCCCGGCCCGCAAGGGCGACGGGGACGGCAAGCGGATCACGTCGTTTGAGCAGGACGCGGACCTGATTCGCGCGGCGTTCCGGCAGACCTACGGGATAGACCTGTACCGGGATCGGCTGCATTGGCTGGAGTTCTCCGGGCTGCTGTCCGCGCTGCCGGAGGGGAGCCGCTACAGCGACGTGCTGGGCATCCGGGCGCGGCCCATGCCGACGCCCACGAAGTACAACCAACAGGAGCGCGAATGGCTGGCGAAGGCCAAGGCTGCGGTGGCGCTGGAGATGGACGAAAAAGAGCGGGCGAGGGCCTACGAACAGGGCGTGAAGGCGCTGTTCGCGGGGCTGGTGGCCTGGGCTGAAAAGACGCCCGGGGACGGGGCGAACAGAGAGGACGGTGAAGTGAATGCCTGACGGACAGGTCGTATTTGAGATCAGCGGCGACAACCGAAAGGTGCAGGACGCGCTTCGGGACACGACCGACGCGATAGAGCGCGAGACGCGAAAATGGGACCGGGTGGCGGGCGCCTCCTCGGACGCCATGCGCGACAAGTTCACCGGCGCGTTCAAGGCGATCTCCGCGGCGGCTGTGGCGGCGAAGGTCGGCCAGGCGCTGCTGGACTTCGGAAAGGACGCCATCCAGGCGGCGAGCGACCTCGAGGAGGTCCAGAACGTGGTGGACGTGACCTTCGGCGACGGCGCGGCGAAGATCGAGAGCTGGGCCAAGGCCGCCGGCGCGCAGTTTGGCCTGACCGAGACGCAGGCGAAGCGCTTCACGTCCACGCTGGGCGCGATGATGAAGTCCGCCGGCCTGGCGGGGACGGAGATCGTGAGCATGTCCACCGACCTGGCGGGGCTGGCCGCTGACATGGCGAGCTTCTACAACCTGGACTTCGACGAGGCGTTCCAGAAGATCAGGAGCGGCATCTCCGGCGAGACGGAGCCCTTGAAGCAGCTGGGCATCAACATGTCCACGGTCAACCTGGAGGCCTTCGCCATGACGCAGGGCATTACCAAGGCGTTCGACCAGATGAGCCAGGGCGAGCAGATCATGCTGCGGTATCAGTACCTGATGCAGGCCACGGCGGACGCCCAGGGCGACTTCGCGCGGACCTCGGACGGGTACGCAAACAGCGTTCGGAAGTTTGAGACAAACCTGGAGAACCTCAAGGCCACAATGGGCAAGCCGCTGCTGGACGCGGCGGGCGCTGCCATCGGCGCGATCAACGGCATCATCGAGGCCATGACCGCGAAGCCCGAAAGCACGGTGCTGGACGAGTTCGCCGCCATCGACCTCAAGACCGGGGAGAAGCTGGCCGACATCCAAGCGACGGCGGACCAGGCGAAGGCGCTGATCGGCGTGCTGGAGGAGCTGGGCGGGAAGGAAATCTCGTCCACCAGCCTGACCGATTTTGTCGGGAAGCTGTCCGGCAGCCTGGGCGGGCTGAACACCGCAATGACCAGGGCGAAGAACGGCGACTACGCCGGGACGATCTCGGCCATCGCCGAGGCCATGGCCAAGAACACCGGCACGAGCGCGAACCAGTGGGAGACGCTGCTGAAGGCCGTGAGTGACAACCTGCCGGGGGCGGTGGACGCCACGCTGGACGACAAGGGCCAGACGGCGGCGTTTCTGACGGCCGCGGCGGCGGCTGCCGACGACCTGGGCGGCGAATACCCGGCGCTGTGGAAGCAGATGCTGGGCATACTGGGCAGCGACGCCGGGGCCGCGATCAGCGCGCTGGCTGGCGGCGCGACGGCGGCGGCGGCGCTGAAGGGGCTGGCCAACGGCGCGAACACGCTGAAATCCGACGTGGACGCGGAGAAGTGGGAGGCGCTGCTGGGGGCGCTGTCCGAGCATGGCAGCATCAGCCTGACCGGCGCGGGCAAGAGCATAGAGGAATTCGCCGAAGCCCTGAACGGCACCGACCCGGGCACGGACCGGGCAAAGGCCTGGCAGGAACTGCTCGGGGCACTGTCCGCCGACGTGGAGGGTCTATCCAAGCTGACAGGCACCAGCGCCGAGGAGACGTCGGAATGGCTCGCAAAGCTGGCCGAGGGCGCGAACACGCTCGACCCGAGCAGCGCCGAGGGCTGGGACAAGCTGTTCGGGCAGCTGGTGACGGGGCTGCCGGGGCTGAGCGACACGAGCGCGGCTGGGCTGCTTACGGAGCTGGCGGGCGGCGCGGACGACGCGGAGGGTTATCTGAGGGCGCTGGGTTACAGCACCGACGACATCGCGGACGCACAGGCGACGTGGCTGGAGGTCTGCCGCAAGCTGGTGCAGACCATCCCGGGGCTGAGCAGCGTCATCAACACCGAGACCGGCGAGGTCAACGGCGGCGTGGACGCTATCGACGAATATGTCACCGCATGGGTCGACGGCGAGCGGAAGCTGGCGCTGTGGAAGGCGCATTTTGCCAAGGGCGACGCGCTGAACAAAATCCGCGATCAGGAGTATGCCGCAGAGCTGGACAAGATGACCGCTGAGCAGCGCGTCAAGCAGAACCGCGAAAAGATGGACGCGATTCTGAAAAAGTATGGGTTCGGTGAGGGCGAGACGCCATACGAAATCACCATTCCGATGGCAAATGCGCGAGGCATCAGCAATGAGGATTTCGAGGCATACAACAATCTCGCACGAGAAGGGGCGGCGCTGGAATCTGCCGCTGCGGACGCTGCTGCGGAATACCAACGGCAAGTTGACGCGAACGCGGAAGCTGTAAAAGCATATGCCGACGAAGAAGCCGCATTAACTGAGCAATACGGTGAAAACGCCGTAGCGGCGGGTGAGGCCGCAGCCGCCACCGAGGAGCTGGCCTATTCGCAGGACGAAGTATCAGAGGCGCTAAAGCGCACCACAGACGCGCTGAAGGCCGTCGAGGATTATTACAACAAGGTCCGCGAGAGCAGCTATAGCGGGCTAAAGAGCGTTGCCAGCGGGTTTGAGTCCATCGAGACGCCGGCGCAGAAGGCGCGGCGCACAATGTCCGACCTCACCCAGCAGATTGACGAGCTGAACGCGGCAGGCAAGGATTCCTCCGGCCTGACAAAGACATTTCAAGAGGCCGAAGCATCGATCCCTTCCGTCCAGAATATGACCAAGGCGCTGGAAAGTCAGCTGCAGTATCTCAATGAGTATAACGACTTGATCGCAAAAGCGCGTGAGCGCGGCGTGAGCGATACCGTGTTGGCGTCGCTTGCGGACGGCAGCATGGAGAGCTACGATTACCTGTCCGCGCTGACGCAGGGCAGCGACGAAGAAATCCAAAATCTGAACGATCGCTATCAGGAAGTCGAGAAGGCGCGGCAATCGCTGGCGGACACGCTGACCGACACGCAGCTTGCGGCGGACACCGAGTTTCAGAGCCTCGTGGACGCGGCGCAGGCGGCGGCTGAGGATCTGGACCAGTACAGCACGGCTGAGTCGGCGATGGAGAACACGGTTCAGGGCATCGCGGACGGCATCGCCGCGAAGGTCTCGGCCGTACAAGCGGAGGTCGACGCGCTGAACGCCGTGCTCGGCAATCTGGGCAATGTCGGCGGGCTTGTTGGCGGACTGTTCGGCGGCGGGTTCCACCTCGACGGCAGCCACGCGACCGGCCTTGACTATGTGCCGTTTGACAACTATCTGGCGCAGCTGCACGAGGGCGAAAGCATCCTGACCGCCGAGGAGGCGCGGGTGTGGCGTCAATTCAAAAACGGCGGCGCGGCGGTACGCAACACCATCGACTACGGCGCGCTGCATGGCGCGATCTGGGACGGCGCGCCGAGGATGGGCGGCGACGTGTACCTGGACGGCAGGACCGTGGGCCGGGTCATATCCGACCAGCAGGGCAACAGCCTGCGGGCGCTGGAAAGGAGCGGATGGCAGAGATGATCCTATTCAACGGCGTGGCGCTGGAGCAGGTGGCGCCGGTCAAGATCGTGGACATCCGTGTCTCCCCCATCCAGATGACCGCGACGGCGCGTCAGAGGCCTGTGCAATGGGGTGCGGACTTTGTGCGCATGACCGGCGGCAGCCGAACCGTGGACATCGAGTTCGCGCTGCTGACCCAGCACAGGGACACTCGGCAGCACCAGCTTCAGGCGGTCACGCGCTGGGCACGGAGCGACGCGCCGGGACGTCTTGATATTCCCAACCGCCGCGGGGCGTATCTGGAGGCCATTTGCACGGCCCTCCCCGAGCCGAGCTATCGGCAGTGGTGGGAGAGCAAGCTGCGGGTGGTGTTCACCACCTTCGATAACCCCTATTGGACGAGCATCGCAGAAAAGAGCGCGGCCTGCGGCACGCCGTTCGTGGCGCTGGGCGACGCCCCGCCGTTGATGCGGATCACGCGCACGCTGTCCAGCGCGGCGGCGAATCAGACCTATTCAAACGGCAGCGAGAGCATGACGTTTTCGGCGATCCCCGCCGGCGAGCTGATCATCGACCTGAACCGGCAGACGGCGGCGGTCGGCGGTGAGAGCATCATGGGGGCGTATGCGTTCGGCTCATCCTTCCTCCTGCCCCGGACCGGGGCGCAGACGATCACCGGAACGGGCACGGTCACATGGCGCGAGAGGTGGGATTAGATGGAGTTTTTGTTCTTTGACGCGGCCGGGGCGCGGCTATTCGCCCGCTCCGACGCCGAGAGCGCGACGCACACCCATGAGGAGATGAGCCTGCAGGCGCTGTTCCCCTACGACCCCGCGAAGGATATCCGGCGCGGGCAGCGCATAGGGTACACGGACGCTCGGGGCGTGTTCCAGCCGTTTGAGATTCGCAAGGTGCGGACGTATGAGCCCGACCATTACCAGGAGGTCACCGCCGAGCACATCGTCGTGTCCGAGCTGTCGGACGAGCACCTGGATCAGACCGAGATCACCGATCAGACGGCGGGGGACGCGCTGGCCGCCATACTGACCGGGACGCTGTGGCAGGTCGGGACCGACGCCGCGACCGGGACGCAGACGGCGGACCTGAGCCGGGGAAGCGTCTGGCAGGGCGTGCGCAGCATCGAGCAGAACTGGAATGTGTACATCACGCCCCGGGTGACGTTCGGCGCGGCGGGGATCACGGGCCGGTATCTGGACATCGCCCCGGCAGCCCCGACGTGGCGCGGGGTGCGGCTCAGTCTGGAGAAAAACGCCGACGAGATGGGCGTCACCTGGGACGACACCAACGTCATCACGGCAATTTACGGCTATGGCGGGCGCGTGGAGAACGCAGGCGCGGACGATACCGAGATATTGACGTGCGCCGACGCGGTATGGGCGGCGACGGCGGATCACCCCGCGAAGCCCGCCGGGCAGACCTACCTCGAGGACCCGGCGGCGAAAGCCCTCTACGGCCGCGGTGGGCGCAATCGGTGGGGTTATTATCAGAACAGCAACATCGACGATCCTGAAATCCTGCTCGAGATGATGTGGGCGGACCTCCAGCAGCGCAGCGCGCCCGAGGTGGCCATTGACAGCAGCGTGCGCGACCTGTACCGCCTCGGGTACGCGGACCAGCCCCTCGCCCTGCATGACCTGGCGATCATCGAGATCAGGCCGACCGGCGAGACGCTGCAGCGTGAGATCATCCGCCTGAGCGAAGACCTTCTGGACCCCACCCAAACGCGCGTGAACATCGGGGCGTATATCCCAAATATCGTGTACATGCAGCGCGACACCGACCGGGCCGCGAAGGGCGGCGGAGGAGGCGGTGGTGGCGGAGGCGGTGGCTCCGGCAGCGGGCAGGACAACCAGATCTATGAGTTTGAGACGCAGATACAGGCCAACCGCTACCAGATCAACCTCCGCGCCTACCAGCGGGACATGGACAACGTGGACGAGATACTGCGGCAGGCGGGCATCAGCCTGGACGCCAGCGGCGTGATCGTGTACGCGGACGACAACGTGAACATGTGGCAGTCCCGGCTGAACGTGCAAGCCGACCGGATCGGCCTGGTGGTTGAGGGCAGCGGGGCGAATGCGCACATCAAGGCGGCGCAAATCGTCGCGTCGATCAACGCACAGACCGGGGCAAGCTCTGTTAATATCAGCGCCGACAAGATTACGTTGGACGGACAAACGACTATTGATTTGCTATTGTCAGGCAGAGCGAATCTGAGCAAAATATGGGTAACTTCAGCCGACATTGGCAACCTCAACATTTTGCCAGGCGGGTCGATTAGTGTCGATACAAACGAGCTGATCGTAGCGCGCTACGGGGTAGGGTGGATAAGCAAGACCGTCGTAACCAGCGCGTCTATAACCTTGCCATCGTTCACATATTCGGAAACTAAAAATTTCCTTTTTACCACTAGCACCGGGACCGGCGAGATGTCAGGCCAGATTATCAGGGCGCACACCGCTGGCAGCGTAAGCGTCAATACGGAAACAATATACTACCTCGGAAGGAGCGCGTCATCGTGACGGATTTGGAATTGATAGACAGCATCATAGTAGACCTGAATAAAGCCATCATGGCGAGCCATAGCGGGCAGTTTATCCAGTTTTGCGCCTTGATCGGCGACATAGGCGCAAGGCTGGCGGCGCTCAAGACCGGGATCGAGGACGAAAAGCGAGCGCACAAATCACAAATTGACCTGCTCAACGCACAGCTCCGCGACCTGACCACTCCCCCTCCGCTCAAAGACGGCGAGATCAGGGAGGGCGGGGAGTGCTACAACATCGACATGACCACTGGCGAGGTGAAATGACATGGCACAATTTTATAGCATCTACGACGTCGATCTCCAGACGCGCAGCCGCGACAGCGAATCGCTCCTCCACCCCATCGGCGAAGGCGATGCCTACGGCGCAATCGTGGGCGCTCGCGTGACCAACGGCGGCGTCCCGGTAGACCTTGGCGGTCAGTGCGTGGGCTACGTCAAGCGCGGAGACGGCAGTACCGTCCCCCGCGACGTCGGCCACATTGACGGCAATCTGGCATGGCTGACTCTTGACCAAGAATGCTGCAAGATCGAGGGTCCCATTCAGGTTGCCGTGCTGTGGGTGTCCGACGACATCGTCACGACGCTGGTCATCGCCTACGGCACCGTAGTCAGCACCAAAACCGGCAACATCGTCCAGCCCAGCACCCCTATCCCCGACCTGACGCAGCTTCTCGCCGAGATCGAAACCATGCGTCAGGCCACCGCCGCCGCTAACGCCGCGGCGACCAAGGCCGTGCGCTATAATGAGGCCCAGACCTTGACCGCCGCAGAACAGGCGCAGGCCCGGGGCAACATCGGCGCGGCCAGCGCAGACGCGCTCTCCACGCTGTCCGCATCCGCCGCGACCAAGGCAGAGCTGGCCGCCGAGACGGCGGTGCGGGAAGCTGCGGACAGTGATTTAAAGAGCGCTTTAGATGAAACTACATTTGACATTGCTCAAATGTGCGATGCGCCAAATCAGTACACTCACAACGGAATAACATTTGGCAGAAACGGCTCGGTCTTTACGGCGAACGGCACAGCAACGAATACAGCTTTTGTCAATATTTTTCTCAGCAAGAACTCTTTGCCTATAGGTGTTAAGGCTGGGAATAAACTCCGTTTTTATGTGTCAACGTCTGACGCAAGCAATCTGCGTTGTGTAGTTTACTTTTTTAACGAATCTGAAACGCAAATTGGGAATACGTACTACATCAGCACTGATAGGATCGTTGATCTTCCGTCTGACTTGTACGGCATTCAAATCCGCGTACAAGTGCAGAGCGGTATAACGATGACGAATGGAACTATATCCGTAAAAATATACCCGAATGTTTATGACAATGATTCATATGCAGAGTTCAAAGCGGCGGATGATCGCGCAGTGCGGTTTGATGCAGAGCAAACGTTGAACAGTACACAAAAACAAACAGCAAGGGTCAATATAGGCGCGGCAAGCGAATCCAATTTATCTGACCTGAATAAAATGTTTGTAGCCAATAAAGCCCTAGATGAAATCCTTGATTGTAAAAATCTTTTTGATTATTCACAATTTTATCAAAAAACGCATAATGGTGTACTATTCAAAAAACTTGAAGATGGCACCATTCAGATACAGGGGACGGCAACGGATACGGCTTTTGTAGACCTGTACATAAATGATGCAACAATTCCTACGTGGATGTCAAAAAATAAACAGTATTATATAATTTATTCAAGTGAAAATGTAGCGATAAGAGTATTGCCGCTGGGCGGCGCGACCACGGCTTCACTTGTTAATACTACCGGCGATTCCAGTTTTTCTTTACCGGACGATACTGTTGGTTTGATAATTCGTCTTGTCGTTGAATCTGGCACGACCGTTGATGAAACTGTTTTGCCTGTAATTACAGAAACGCTACCAGATAAACTCCTCCCTAAAACGTTAGAAAAAGTGACTGGTTCAGTATATAAGTATCAGGATATTTCTGCGCAAGCAAGCGGAGAACTGATACATGTTGATGATGTATCACCGCTCACACTTGTCAACGTAAGTGGTTTGCTTGAGAATCACGATATTATTGTTTGCGGGAAAAACATCTATCATAATCCGCATACATATACGACACACAGCCAAAACAACGTTACAAAAACATTCTCAGAGATAAACGGTACAATAACCGTATCATCTTCTGGTGCAACGGCCCCTGTTGTATATCCAAATATTGTAACATCTCTCAATGGCATTGGTTGGGCGGGATTATATAAATTTAGTCTCCCAATGGATGCGGTCGTTACGATTACACCTAACGCAAGCAGAGATTTGTTTATATATGACAGGATTTTCTTACAGTTTAGTGATGGTACGAATACATGGCCTGTTCGCGGGAAATTTACAACGTTGTTGTGCAAAGCAAATACCGAATACGGGCTGAGAGTTTATGTAGACACGGGATTCAATGAAACAGTAACCTTGAAACCACAAATTGAAATCAATGGATTTCCTACCGACTTTGAACCATTCACGGGCGTTTATACGCAGGATGGCAGTACCATAAATATAGGTGATAGAACAACGTCACCTGCTGCTATTATGGCTACAAGTAATACAATAAACGTTATTTCGCAAAGTGGAAGTGTAACGCTTACATATGTGCGAATGAACAGGGTTGATAAGGGCGTAGATGCGTTTGCAAGAGAAAAAATGCCGATTCCAAAAATGCCATTGATGCTAACATTTATTGACGATGATACGACAAATTATGCGCTGGTAAAATTGTACCATGACACGATGCAAGAACTTGGAGCAGTTGGAAACTATGCTGTAATTACAAATCATTTGGAAGCAGACAATACGCTTCGTGACCTTTTGCTTGAGTATGAATCTGAGGGATTTGGAATGTTGTGCCATGCAAGCAACCAATCTGGAGAACATACGGATTATTTCAGACCTTGGGAATATCGTGATATTGACGCTGTGCGTGAAAACATGTTAGCTGGATTGCGTTATATGCGTCAAACTGGGTTTATATCTGGTAGTTTCTGGATAACGCCTTATGGTGTAGACGACCCTGAGATTAAAGGGCTTGCAAAATCACTCGGTTTCCAAGGCTTAATATCTGGAATGAATTATTCTCCATCGTTCCGTGGATATACAAGCCGATACGAAATACCACGATACTCCATCGAATCTAATGACATCACAAAGCAGGGTATGGATGCGTGTATTCCGAATGGTGGCTGGGTAATTGTTACCACACACGCTAACACGTGGGGTGACGATGTTGTTACATATAAGGAAATGATAGGCGAGATAATCAATTATGCAAACACAATTGGTATGAAGGTCGTTAATTTCCAGGAAGGCTTTGAAACTTTCTTTGGATTCGATTAATCGATGAAAAGACACTATAACTCAACAGCGCCGTCCACGCGGCGGCGCTTTGAATAAACACGAGAGGAGAGGATCATATGTCTACTGTCTATGTCGGCGGGGCGTCCGTCGACGAGAACGGCAACGCCCACGGGGGCAAGGCCGGGAACCAGTCGGGCCGGGAGCTGCGGAAGCAGCCCTGGTACAAGCATAGCAAGGGCTGGCGGGTATTCCGGGCGAAAAGCGCGGCGGCGGGGAACGCCATCGCGCAGGACATGGAGTGGGCCATCGCCAACAAGCACATCGGCTACGACCAATACCAGCGCAACACGCTGTACAACGCGGCGAAGCCATACGGCTTTAATTGCGCTGAGATCAAAACGGACGTGGAGTGCGACTGTTCCGCACTGGTGCGCGTCTGCTGCGCCTTTGCGGGCATCATGGGCCTGCCTGCCGATTTTCGGACGGGCAACATGCCCGCGAACCTGATGGCGACGGGCCGGTTTATCGAAATGACCGGCGCGAAGTACACCGACCAAAGCGCCTACCTGCGGCGCGGTGACATCCTTGTGACCAAGACCAGCGGCCACACGGTGGTGGTGCTGAACAACGGCGCGAAGGCCGAACCGGCTCCGGACGCCGACGCCGCGCCCGTCCCGGAGGGGCTGCACTACGGCGACGTCGGCAGCGCCGTGGAGGCCATGCAGCGGGCGCTGCTGATCTGGAATGATAAGTGCCTGCCCCGGTACGGCGCGGACGGTGAGTTCGGCAGCGAGACAGAAAAGGCCGTGAAGGCATTCCAGGCGGCAAAGGGTCTGCCCGTGACCGGCGTCTATGACCAGGCGACGCGGGCGGCGCTGACAGAAGCTGTAAAAAACCCTCAAAAACCCGAAAGCGGCTGCGACGACGATTCTTGCCCCATTGAGCTGCCGCGCACGCAGATCCTGATCACCGGTGGCTCCGTCAATGTCCGCAGCGCACCGGGCACAGAGGGCACGCGCGTGCTGGGTGTGGTCCACAAGGGCGACGCGCTGCAATACCAGGGCGAGGCCCGCGAGTGGGGCGGGCGCGACTGGTACCTGGTGGAGTACAAGGGCACTAACGGTTGGGTGTCCAGCAAATATTCGGAGGTGACGGCGCGATGAAATGGGAACAGGTAACAAAAGCGCTGGCGGCGGTCGTGGGGGCCGCTGCCGGCATGCTGGGGGAGTGGAACGTGCTGCTGACGATACTGGCGCTTTTTATGGTGATCGACTACCTGACCGGGCTGATCGTGGCCTGGCGGGGCAAATCGCCCAAGACCGAGAGCGGCGGCGTGTCAAGCAAGGCCGGTTTCGACGGCCTGATCCGGAAGTTCTTCATCATGGTGGTGGTGCTGGTGGCGACGCTGCTGGACATGGCCATCGGCAACGCCTCCCGGGTATTCCAAACGGCGGCAACCATGTACTATATCGCCAATGAGGGCATATCCACCCTGGAGAACACCGCGCTCATGGGCGTAAAGTATCCGTCGTTCATCATTCGGGCGCTTGAGACGTTGAAAGACAAGAGCGATACACTGGACGATAGCGAAGCAAAATAAACCAAAAATAAGGGTATTCGAGTACCGAATTTTGTACTCGAATACCCTATTTTTACCCTAAATGATAGAGTGTGAATGATAGTGATAGGTGCAGAATTATAGTGAAAACACGTGTTATGACAGCCTTTTACAGCCTGTCACAATAAACAGCATAAACCCCTTGTTAAGTGCGTATTCCTCAAAAAACGCTGAAATAACGGGGGTTTGGGGGTTTTTGGGTTTGGGATTTACCCTAAATAGCACCCTAATTAGTGGCGTCTGTCCAATAATCGGACAGGCGGCGGGCAGATTCGGCGGCGGCGTCGGTGGTATAGGCGGCGTAGACGTCGAGGGTCATGGCCGCGGAGGTATGGCCGAGGTTATGCTGAACGGTCTTCGGGTCCGCCCCGGCGCGGAGCGCTGCCACGGCGTAGCTATGACGGAGGTCGTGTGGGTGGAGGCCGGGCAGGTTCAGGGCATCGGCGACGCGCGTCACGGCGTGGGCCAGCACGTAGCGGGACAGGGGCGCGCCCGTGCGCGAGCGGAAAATCAGGCGGGCGTGGAAGCCATCGTCCGACCACTTCTCCCCCGCGCTGAGCTTCAGCGCGGCGACGCGGCGGCGCTGAGCGCGGAGGGTGGCCGCGACTTCGGGGCCGACCACGATGTCGCGGGCGCTGCCGTCCTTCGGGGCGTCCAGGGTGTTGCCTACGAGCTGGCGCCGGACGCGCAGCACGCCGGCGGCCTCGTTCCAATCCTCCCAGCACAGCCCGCACAGCTCGCCGGCGCGCAGGCCGGTCTGAAGCATGAGCACGAGCGCCTCGGGGCAGGAGGTGGACTGGGCGGCCTGGATGAACGACGGAAACATCGGGCGGTCTATGATGTGCATTTCAGGGCGGTCCTGACGCGGGAGCGGGACGCTTTGGGCCACGTTCTCCCGGAGCAGCTTCGCCTCCACGGCGGCGTTGAGGGCGATGTTGAGCACGCGCAGCGCCATGCGGATGGTGCTGGCGCTCAGGGCGGCCTCGCCTTCGCGGCGCTGCAGATCGCCGACGAGGTGGCGGACGTGGGCGGCATTGAGCGCGGCGAGGCGCAGGGGGCCCACGCTCGGCACGATGTACAGGCGCAGTATGGTCCCGTACAGCTTCAGCGTCCGGGGATTGACGTGGGCGCAGTAGTCCCGCCGCCACTCATCGAGCCATTCGGAGACTGTCATGCGGGACGGCTCAAGCCACGATCCGCGGTCTACGTCGTGCGTGGCCGCGCGCAGCGCCTCGGCTGCGGCCTTCTGCGTCTTGCCGTATACGCTGCGCTGCCTGCCGTCCGGGCCGGTGTAGCGGCCCTCCCAGCGCCCGTCAGAGCGTCGGCGGATGCTCCCCATCTTGTTCGCGGCCCGGGTGCCGGATTTGGACATGTGGATCACCTCCAATCAATTATCAATATAAACCGTATATTCAATTGAGTAAGATTCCATTGTCATATGGGCTTCTGCGCTGTGCCTGTCCCAGTTATATTTTAATCTGCACATTCCAGCGATAGCCGAAAGACGCATAGTCAAATAGTACGCCTCTTTTGCCTTTTTTTCATAATCCCATAGCGCTGGGCTGAGCGCGCTTTCCCATTCGCTATCGTCAATATACGCCGTGCCGGTGGTTTTTGTCGCTTCGTTTACGCTCTTAACCCACTCGATAAACCCATCTATGAAGGAAAACATATCTTCTTCTGTTTCCCCTTTTTGAACGGGACCGCTCAGCACGATTTCCCTTTTGCCGCTGCTTGTCGTATGCAATCTTATGGCGTTTATCTTAGCGTTATAGTAATTCTTGTCTATGCGGTCCCAAATATAATCCCCGTCGACTTCATTCGGTTGTTTATCAATGTAGCCCGAAAGAGCATTGACAATCTTGTCGGTGTCGGCGTTACTCATGTTTTTGTTCGTCAGATCCCGCAATGACTGTATCACAATGGTACCGCCCATGTTCGCGCACGAACACAGAGAGACAACAAGAGCGAGCACAATAGCAGCGGCAATCTTCTTCATAAACAAACCTCCTATCAAAATCCCTTCTTAATTTTCTTCAGCGGGTCGGACTTATAAATGCGGGTGAACCCCACGGGCACGCCGAAGATGCGAACCCGGTCATAATCCGCGAACTCCACCAGCAGCGGCGCGTGCGCGGGGTTGTCAGAGATCAGCGTCAACCCCGTGGGCCGCTTGTATACGTGCTTCAGCGTTGCTTCATCGTCCAGGAACACCACTGCAACCGCGCCCTCCAGCACGTCCGGGCGACACTTGATGTAAACCACGTCCCCATCCTGATAAGCCGGGGTCATGCTATCGCCCCGAATGGTTATTGCCGCGTCCGCGTCCACGGGGCTGTCCACGTATACGCCCAAATCCTCCGGGTCATATATCGGCTCCCCCGCTGCCACGCTGCCGATCAACGGCACGCGCTGGCGGTGCAGGGCCGAGATCGGCAGGACGTTGGAGGGGAGGGGCGTTTCTTCTTCCGTCCATCCCATCAAATATTGAGGCGTAACCCCGAGGGCCTTCGCCAATGACGCGATCTTGTCCCGGCGCATATTGGCAATCTGGCCGCTTTCCCATTTGCGCACTGTGGACTTGCCGACGCCGACGCGCTCCCCGACCTGTTCAAGGGTCAAACCTTGACGCAAGCGCAGCTCCTTTATCTTTTCTCCAAATTCCATTATACCCGCCCTCCCTTCGTTGCCTCTATAATACCATATGTGTGGCGAAAAAGCAACACATATTGAATATACAGAAAAAAAGTTTCTAAAACGCCACTTTTTGTATTGACATTGGCCTTGTGTTGTGGTATTCTATATGTGTCCTAAAGGAAACATCAATGCAAGGAGGTGAGGAGCATGAATAAGGCGCTGCTTGAGTACGAAATGAAGCGCCGAGGAATTACCGCCGTTCAGATGTCGGAGCGCTTGGGAATTGACCGTTCTACCTTCTCAAAGAAGTGCAACGGCCAGAGCGAGTTCAAGCAATCCGAGATTCAGACGATCATTCAATTCCTTGGGATTAAAGACCCGACGCCCATTTTTTTCGCTGCCGAAGTGTCCTAAAGGACACATTGCCAGCACACAGGAGGTGAGCCCATCAATGGACGATTTCAAGGATCTGGCGCTGGCCATCGACGACGCATTGGGAACCGCCAGCGAGCTGGCGCGCGAGCTGGCGGAGAGGTCGGGCGCGACGGACAGGACGGGTGCAGAGGCGACGCTGCAGGCGGCCTTGCCGCTGATGGCGCAGCCGAAGCGGGCGGCCGAGATATTCGATCTGAGCGTGACGACGCTGGACAGACTGCGCAGGCGCTACCCCGATTTTCGGGCGCTGACCGTGAAGGCCGGCGGGGCGCTGCTGTACGACGTGCCGAAGTGCTACGAGTGGTTCAGCCGGTATCTGGGGACGGCCATCGAGGTGCAGTAAAAAGGCCCTCCGCGCACGCGACTGCGCGGAAGGCCGGCCCCCAGATTGACGGAAGGGAAATGACGGTATGGGAAAACCGTCACGCATATTATACCACATACAAGGATGATATGCAAGTGGCGCGCATGTATGAGTTGGCCGCGAAGTCCACGTGATACAAATCTGACCCCATGAACCCCAGAGACCATCAGGGAGGTATTACCCATGAGCAAGGACAGAACCAAGACCCTCTTCTACGGCCTGCGCATCGAGCAGCTGGCCGCTGTCAACAAGCTGGCCGAACAGACCGGGCTGAAGCCCTACGAGGTCACGGGCCGGCTGATCGACCTGGCCCTGACCCGCGCGAAGGTGAAGCGCGTGTCCATCATGGACATCGTGCTCGACCCCGCGGAACGGGAGGTGGACTAAGTGACGCAGATCGAGGCGCTGGAAGCGCTGGAGCGCTCAGACAAGGCCATGCCGGGCTTTCCCGCGCGCATCCACGCGCATCCACGCGATGAACGCGACGCGGGGCTGCAGACCGACGACGGGAGGTGACGGTCCGTGGCGAAGCAAGGCAGCGTGATCGTGATCAAGGGCGAGCCGAGGGAATTTCTGAAGGAGGCGCTGGAAAACGGCCTTCTGAACGGCGAAGCCCTGCGCGCGACGCAGGCCGTCATGAAGGAGAACCAAGCCCTGAGGAATGAAAACACCATACTGAAGGGCATGCTCGCCGGCCGAAGGGAGGTCATCCGGATCTACCGGGCGGAGCATCAGGCGGCGCTGCGGTATCAATTCGACATGGAGAAGGGCTGGCGGTACGGCCGGGAGCACCGGCTGCAGATCATACTGATCACCATCGGGCTGACCATGGCCCTCACCATCGTGGCCTATTCGGTGGCCCTGTTCGCTTAAGGAGGTATCGAACATGCAATGGCTGACTGACGCCCTCTGGGCATGGTGCCGGGTGGTATCGGGCGCGATGGAGCTCGCCGGGTTCATCGGCGTGATCGCCTGCGCCGTCGTCGGCGCGGGCAGGCTCTCGGCCCGCGTCGTCGGGTGGATCAACAGGGAGGCGAGATGATGACCGAGGACGGATTCAAGGCTCTCATCCGGCCCCTGATCGAGCACAAGACGGCGTTCATCGCCTACTGGCACCCACGCGGCTGGGGTCTGCTGAAGACCGGGTGGCAATCCACCTACCGCGGCGAGTACATCGTCCACCGGCCCGGCAAGCCCGACAAGCGCTACCGCGATTACTCGAAGGCGCACAACCGGGAGATAAACTTCAGCGGGGCGTGGATCGAGACCGTAAGGGTGGAGGGCAAGCCCCGAAAGGTCAGCGACACCACCGTGAAGCGCTGGCGGGCGGGCCTCGACAGGCTGCGCCGCAGCGGCTTCGGCACCGTTTACACCGTCGAATTCGACGGCAACCACATCATGACAGAAGGAGGCATTGAACTATGAGTTTCACCGTTCGAGTGGAGATCCCCGCCCTGGAGAGGCTGTGCGATCTCATGGAAAACCGCACCCCATGGCTGACCAAATGCAAGGAAGCGCTGCGGCGCGAGCTGCAGGACGCCGTGCGAGCGTGCGCCGATCAGGCTCTGCCCGTGCCCTCTGAGACGCCTGAGCCGACGCCTGAGCCGACGCCTGCGCCGCCGCCCGGGCTGAGGCCGGAGCCAGAGATGGCTCGG
>ODAI013749972.1_pt1 | contig 17368 bp, 14 predicted proteins | sample 1539321 | NCBI WGS metagenome assembly ODAI01 (sample SAMN02144231, study PRJEB22623) | gut metagenome | biome: sheep rumen | host: Ovis aries | place: New Zealand | reverse complement strand
AGACCCGAATATCAGCTTCCTTGTTCAACGCCGACTCGGGCTTTACGACTTTCAATGCCACCTCTACCTTTCCTATTTCGCTCTCAAAGCGTTCTAACTTGCCAACCTTCTTTTGGATAAAATCCTGCAACTTCTCTGTTGCCTCGAAGTGAATTGCCTGAATCTTAATGTCCATGGTTACCTCCGTTTTAGGCTCTTGGATGAGCCTGGTTATACATTCTTTTCAAATCCTCAAAGGAAGTATGGGTATAAATCGATGTAGTCGACAGCTTTTCATGTCCCAACAATTCCTTTACAGACTGCAAATCTGCATCATTATTAAGCATCGAGGTTGCAAAACTATGCCTAAGCACATGCGGACTGATTTTCTGCTGAGCCGTCACAAGCATCAGCGCTTTCCTCACTATCAGCCTGACCGTGCCATAGGAAATCCGCTTACCATTACGGCCATTCAGGAACACGGCACGCTCTTCGTCACTTTCTGCAACGGCATCACGGCAAGGAAGATATGCCCGTACGGCAGTCCTAAGCTCGTCACCGAACGGAATCACACGCTGCTTATTTCGCTTGCCTGTCACACGTAGCTCACAAGCTTCCAGGTCAATGTCGTCGACATCCATGCCTATCAATTCCGACGCCCGGACGCCTGTAGAGTACATCATCAGCACTACCAGACGATTACGTCTTCCCTCATAATCTTCCGGAAACACCACGTCATCCAGCAACCGGTCCATATCCCTTTCCTTTATGAAATATGGCAGGACCTTGGCTTTCCTAGGAGCCGGAACCATATGTGCAGGATCGACATCGACCAGCCCCCTTCGCAGGAGGAAACGGTAAAAGCATTTTACCGCGCTAAGCCTTGGACATACACCCGCCGGGGACTTTCCCTCATCCATAAGGAACACTATCCAGTCACGGATTATGTCTGTCGTCACAAGTTTCCAATCAAGCCCGGCATCCAAGGATTCTACAAACAGTCCAAACGCTTTCAAACTGTCGCGGTATGGCTTTATGGTATTTTCGCTGTAGTTGCGCTCATACCGTAAATATACCAGGAAATCCTCCAGCCAAGTATCCATAACGATTCCTCGTATGCTTTTCGGAGTATAAAGATAGACTTTTTCTTCGGCTTACACAAGTTTTTGCCTAAAAAAATCTTTCAATTCCCGTCTGTCTGAACGAAGGGCTCAGTCCTCTACACGCTGAAGCTGCTGTACATAGATAGCACGCTCCATCTTAAGGCGATTCTTTACGGATGGCTTGTCAAACTGCTGACGTGCCCGAAGCTCCTTAACCACACCAGTCTTCTCAAACTTACGCTTGAACTTCTTCAAAGCGCGCTCAATGTTTTCACCTTCTTTTACAGGTACTACAATCATTGTCTTTAATGTTTTTATTAATTATTTTTATGCAAAGTCACTTTTGCGGCGCAAAGGTACGACCTTTTTATGAGCTGACAAAACGTTTTTTCAAAAAATATACAACAAAATTAGGACTGCGACAACAGTCACAGCCCTAATTATATATAAGGTATCTATCGTCTATTACAAGTTAGGATTATCCTTCTTCCAGTCTGCAACAGGAGGAATTATCCCCAAACTGATTATCTCATCGCGCATAGCCTGCAGATGCTCGTACGACTTCTGCAAAGCTGCCATTTCATCCTCAGTGCCTTGGGGCGCCGTGAAACGAACGCCATCCTTGTCAATGATTGTGGGCATTGCCATCATTACATTCTTCATTCCGCACTTGTCGCAATTTACATAGCACCCTGCCGGCCATGTAAACGGTTCGCCACCCATGGCTCCCTCTATCATTTTCACAGCCTGATATGCCGGACTCTGGAACGAGCTGCGACCACGCAACTTGATAATATTGCTGCCTCCCTGTGTAGTCATATGCTTGATCTCGGCCCAACGTTCAGCACTTAACGGCAGTTCACACAAAGGCTTGCCGTCAATCTTGGCCTTGGAGGCAAAGACTGCCATCTGCTCGCCATGACCTCCATAAGTCCAGGCATCGGTAACCTTGTCCTGCCTTACGCCGAATTCCTGAGCCAACTGCTGCTGCAAGCGTGTTGAATCCAATGCAGCAAGAGATGTCAGCTGATTCGGCTTCAAGCCTGAGTGAATCAAAGCTGTCAACGCCGTAACATCAGCCGGATTGAAAATAACCACGACATGCTTGACTTCCGGACAATATTTCTTAATATTCTCTCCGAAATCTGCTGCAATCTGACAATTTCCCTTGAGCAGGTCCTCACGTGTCATTCCCTCCTTGCGAGGAGCTCCGCCGGAACTGATGATATACTTTGCTCCTGTGAAAGCCTCGGCCGGATCCACCGTATAGCTGATGTTTGCACCAGGGAAAGCACAATGGCACATCTCGTCATAAACACCATGAACACCTGGCTCGTAAATGTCGTACAGGCAGATATTGGGGGTCAGACCCAGCATCAATACGCTTTGGACCATATTAGATCCAATCATACCACCTGCACCAACGATAACGAGTTTTTCGTCTGTTAAGAATTTCATATTACCTGATTTTTGATTAAAACTATTATTTACCGAACAAATATACGATTTTTTTATTAAAGAAAATACTGCATGGCACTTATTTCCATATTTTGAATATCAAATTTGCACTTAATAATTTTTTTAAAGACGGGCTGTAGCCTGTATCAACCAGTCTCGGTCCTTTTCCTCATCGAGTAACGGCAGGATTACATCCCTGACCTTTCCATGATAGCAGTCAATCCAATCCACTTCCTCTGGCGTAAGCATATCCTTGTCTATCAGTTTACGCTCATAGGGACACATGGTAAGGGGCTCGAACTTCAGGAAATCACCAAATCCTGTAGTGTCACCTGCGACACACAACAACACATTCTCTATCCTGACTCCGAATTTCCCGGGAACATAGATACCCGGCTCATCCGTAATAACACATCCTTCGACAACTGGCCTGACGGTATCCGTCCGATGATTCTTACGAATCTGCACAGGTCCCTCGTGCACTCCCAGCACATGACCTACGCCATGACCTGTACCATGTCCATAGTCGTAGCCAGACTTCCACATCGAAGCGCGGGCCAGGACATCTAACTGCAATGCCGTGGTCCCGCGTGGAAAGACAGCATTCTGCAGTTGCAGATGCCCCTTTAACACCAAAGTGTATATGTACCTCTCATAATCCGCGGGCTTGCCAATTGCAATTGTACGGGTAATATCCGTAGTTCCGGAGAAACCCGGGGAGCCATCGTCTGCGACGAAGCAGTAATGAGCCCCCGAATCAAGCAACAGCAGACCATTCCCTTCTATTACCGAATCCGTCTCCGGGGATGCCTCGTAATGTACTATTGCTCCATGTGGTCCATATCCTGCAATAGTCCCAAAACTCAAATCAAGAAATCCCGGCTGTCCGGCACGAAAAGACTTCAGTCTGTCCTCAACACCGAGTTCGGACGTAGCACCTGCACAATCTAGCCATGACAGGAAACGGACCATTGCCACACCGTCCCGTATATGGGCACTGCGGAAACCTTCCTGTTCGACGGGATTCTTCACCGACTTCCAGTCCGTAACAGGAGACGATACTTTTCCACGCTGTGCCTCCGACACGGAAAGTCCCTGCTCGTAAGGAGCAAACGTGATGCCTAATGACAAAAGATAGTCCTTGATACCTGCGATCTGGGACTCGTGAACATACATAGTACGGCTACCGTCTGCCCGAAGCTGTAAGAAACTGATTACGACAGGGTTGTATTCAATATCGCCGCCACGTATATTCAAGACCCATGCCACTTCTGACAAATCGGATATCAGCAGGGAATCTATTCCTGTCTTCCTCAGCCAGTCCTCTATGCGCCTCAGTTTTGACACAGCACTCTCGCCTGTCTGTCCGTCCGGCAGAATCCAAGCCTTTGTCAAAGGAAGCGGCGGACGGTCCTTCCATATAACGTCGAACGGCTTCTCGTAACTGCGGACGACACAGTCCGGATTTTCTTCCGTATTTACCAAGCCATGTTCTTCCAACCATTCTGAGATGTCCTTGTCACAGCCTTCACGCATCAACCTGAATTCCGTACCAGCCAACTGTTCCTCCGCCTGAAGCCAATATCGAGAATCCGTCCAAAGAAGAGCCTCGTCCATAGTAACGACGGCATCACCTGCACTGCCGGTAAAACCGGTGAGCCAACGACGACACTGCCAGTGCCCTGCCACATATTCACTCCCATGAGGATCATCCGTAGGCACAATGAGGGCACCGACTTCGTTTTCGTTCATCCACTGACGAACTGCCTGTATTTTTTCACTAATACTCATTTTATAGTATGTTTGCATAACAAAGATATTTCTTTTCAGACAAAAAGCGCTACCTTTGCCATAAAATTTACAAATATGGCAACTATAAAGAAACTGGCAGGAATACCTGCACCACATTTCGGCAAGCATTGCTATTTTGCCGAAGGAGCCGTCATTGCCGGCGACGTACAGATGGGAGACGACTGCACCGTATGGTTCAATGCCGTCATACGCGGGGACGTACACTACATAAGGATAGGAAACCGTACAAACATTCAGGACAACAGCTGCATACACACGCTCAACGGCAAGGCTCCGTGCATCCTGGGTGACGACGTCACCATCGGACATTCAGTAACCCTACACGGATGCGAAGTGCTTGACGGTGCCTTGGTCGGCATGGGAGCAACCGTCCTGGATCATGCCATAGTCGGGCGCGGAGCTATTGTTGCAGCAGGAGCCTTGGTCCTGAGCAACACGAAAATCGGCGACGGTGAGCTGTGGGGTGGAGTTCCTGCAAAATTCATAAAAAAAGTGGATACGGAACAAGCCGCCTCACTAAACAAGACATATGCACGTCATTATATAGAATATTCAGACTGGTACCGCAGCGCCGACAGAGACCCTTCAAACACTCAAGACATAACGACAAGCGAGGAATACAGAGGCTGACTATCCTAAATGGAATTTCCCTGCAACTCGGGGTATTGAATCCTGGTGTGATAAATTGTGCGCAACTTGCTCTTCAGGACTTCCTTGGCACCGGCTATGTCCAAGAACGTGACAGGACATTCCCTGAAGAAACCGCCTGACACCTGACTGTCAACTATACGCTCAACCAAGGAGGAGATGTTTTCCTCGTTAATCTCCTTCATACTACGACTGGCTGCCTCGACAGCATCACACATCATAAGTATAGCCTGCTCCTTGGTCTGCGGATTTGGGCCAGGGTAGGTAAACATAGCAGTGTCCAGAACCTCGTCAGGACACTTGTTCTGTGCCTGGACATAGAAATACCTGGCCATACTGGTACCATGATGTGTGGCAATGAAACTGCGGATAACCTCCGGAAGCTTGTTCTTCTCGGCCAAAGCCAATCCCTCACGGACATGACTGATAATAATAGAAGCCGACTGCTCGTCGGTCAGGCGGTCGTGCGGATTGATGCCATTCTGATTCTCAGTATAGAATGCTGCATGGCGAATCTTGCCTATATCATGATACAAGGCGCCGGTACGCACCAGCAGTATCTTGGCACCTATCTTTTCTGCCACGGCAACACAAAGGTTGGCAACCTGCATGCTGTGCTGGAATGTCCCAGGAGCCTCCTCACTCATCTTACGCAACAGCGGAGTGTTGGCATTGCATAACTCCACCAAAGTTACAGCACTGGTAAATCCCAACAACTTCTCGACAGGTACAAGCAAAAGGTACGAGATCATCAACAGCAAGGCATTGAGCGTAATGCATACCAGATCAGAATAATCCATCTCACCGAACGAGACAAACCTTCCCATAACAATCTCCATACCGATATACGCAAGTACCGATGCTATCAGAACGAGCAAAATAGTACGGAACAATTCCGCACGCTGGGTCAATTCGCGAAGGCTGGCAATTGCCGTAAAGCCTGCGACAATCTGCACGACTATGAACTCTGCAGGACGACTTACCGCCATGGCTGAGACAAGTATCACCATAACGTGCGTAATAAATGCCGTACGGCTATCCATGAATATACGGACGAATATGGGTGTTATACAGAATGGCAACAAATAAACATTGACCGTAGTACTATGCTTCAGCGCAAATGTAAGGAGCGGGAATAGCAGGAAGAATGTCAGGACAAGTGACATATAGCGCCTGTCCTCCAAATAATCACTACGGAACTGCATGAAATAGACCAACAGTATTGTGATTATCAAAGTCACCATCACTGTCTGTCCGACGGTTGTCAGCAGGACTTCGTCAAAGGATTTCTGACGTTTGCTCTCGTATTGTTCCATACTTTGCAGCACGGCATAGGTGTACTCATCAACAATCTGTCCACGATCCACTATCTTCTGTCCGGAGAGCACAGCGCCAAGATAGGGTGTAATCATCCGTCTCATCTCCTGCTGCTGCTGAAGGCTCTTCGGTTCGTCATAGGCAAGGTTGCTGGTAAGAAAACGGTTAAGATTACACTGACGCACGTCACTGACGGCGAAGCGTACCGAGTCTATGTCCTGTGTCAACGCCCTGTAGGCGGTCATCGGAGTATACAATTCATCTACTGAATATTCACTTGACACGTTACCATCGATGAGATGGACAAGAGTAATCTTGCGTTCCTTCAGACTACGCATATGGTCGGCAGAGATGATTCCCTGGCCATAAACCTCTCTAAGACGCCCGGCAAAAAAAGGCTTGAAATACGTGGGAACATGCTTTGCCAAATCCTTGTCAAACGTACTGTCCCATAGTTTCAGAATACTGTCAGAAACGTTGGAACGCACATTGTAATACGGTTCAAAATAACGCACAATGCTGTCATTTTCCCTCTGCAGGGTCTCCTCGCTCTTTAGTACAGGAAAGCTGTCCTCTGCAATAAGACTGGCATAATCCCAAGGTTCACCTATATTGTAGTGATAGGTGCGCATCACGTCACGTGGCATAAGCCCGACCAGTATGGCGACTGTGCCTACGATAAACAAAACGCGTGTAATATAATCCCTTACTGACCAGCTATGTCTATGGTTATAACGACTCATCTGTCTTATTTCTTAGAACCTACGTTGATTTAATCCTTAATCTCTCATGTCTTGCGAAATTAATAAAAAAAGATGAGTAATAGGAAAAAATATTGTAATTTTGTGCCCAATAACAACTAAAATAGATAAAAAGAATGTCCGAAAGAAAAGTCAGAGTCCGTTTTGCGCCCAGTCCTACGGGCCCTCTACATATTGGCGGTGTACGCACTGCACTGTACAATTACCTGTTTGCCCGTCAAAACGGAGGCGACCTGATATTCCGCATAGAAGATACGGACAGCACACGCTTTGTACCCGGGGCTGAAGACTATATCATCGAATCATTCAAGTGGCTTGGCATCAAATTTGACGAAGGTGTCAGCTTCGGAGGAAATCATGGTCCTTACCGCCAGAGCGAACGTCGCGACATCTATCGCAAATACGTGAGACAGCTGCTTGACAACGGCAAGGCATACATTGCTTTTGACACTCCAGAAGAATTGGAAGCCAAACGTGCTGAAACAGAGAATTTCCAGTATGATGCCCGTACCCGCGGCATGATGCGAAACTCCCTGACCATGAGCAAGGAAGAGGTCAATGCCATGGTTGACAATGGCACGCCATACGTAGTACGCTTCCTCGTCGAGCCGGGAGAAGACGTTCACGTAGACGACATGATACGAGGCGATGTATGCATCAACAGCAGCATAATAGACGACAAGGTGCTGTACAAGAGCGCCGATAACCTGCCGACATACCACCTGGCCAACATAGTTGACGACCACCTCATGGAGGTAACCCACGTAATACGCGGAGAGGAGTGGCTCCCAAGCGCACCGCTGCATGTACTCCTGTACCGTGCCTTTGGCTGGGCAGACACAATGCCCCGGTTTGCACACCTGCCGCTTCTGCTCAAACCCGTAGGTAACGGCAAACTCAGCAAACGCGACGGTGACAAGCTGGGATTCCCTGTATTTCCGTTGGAATGGCACGATCCCAAAAGCGGTGAAGTCAGCAGCGGATTCCGTGAAAAGGGATACCTACCAGGAGCCGTATGCAATTTTCTGGCACTGTTGGGATGGAATCCAGGCGAAGGACAGTCTGAAATCATGTCCCTTGAGGATATGGTACGACTGTTCGACATAGGCAAGTGCAGCAAGAACGGTGCCAAGTTCGACTATGTCAAGGCTGCCTGGTTCAACCACAAGTATATGATATCCCGCAGCGACAGCGAATGGGTTCCTGACTTCACATCACTCCTGAAGAAACACGGCATACAGTCTTCTCCCGAGAAACTGACCGAGGTCGTACGCATGATGAAGCTAAAAGTCGTAGAATATGTCGATGCACAGGGCAACAAGAAGAAACGCAACATCAGCTTTATCGACGACATGTGGCCACTGACACGATTCTTCTTTGTAGCACCTGCACAATTTGACCGCGAAGACAAATTCATAAAGAAAAACTGGAAAGACACTTCTGCTTCGGATATGTCTGCCCTTGCCATGCGTCTAGACAAGGTGAAGGACTTCAGTGCGACAGGTATTAAATCAGAGATAGATCCATGGGTCGAAGAGACTGGCATGAAACCGTGGAACGCATGGCGTGTATGCCTCGTAGGAGAAGGTCAGGGACCAGACATGTATGAACTGGCTGCATTCCTTGGCAAGGAAGAAACCATAGGACGCATGCGCTTTGCCATCCAGACACTGGGATAATCAGTCCACGTCAAAATATACAACGGCCGACTTGTATTCGGGACGTGAAAGCAGATATTGCTGAACCTGCAACAAACGCTTGCGGACATCGGCGACATTTGCCGACGGTTCCATCTTGAGCAGCACCTTGCGTATGAACATCGTCTGCACACGTGCAACCGACGGGACGTCAGGTCCCATCACTCGCGTGGCAAACACCCTGCGCAACAACTGCCCCATCTCTGTGGCAAGATGGTCAAGTACACGCTCGTCACGGTGCTTCATGTATACATATATCAACCTGCACAACGGCGGATAGTTGAACATCCTACGCTCCTCCATCTGATCTGTATACATTCCCTCGTAGTCATTGTTAACTACCTGCTGCACTATCGGATTCTTGACGTCATGGCATTGGAGGATGACGGTTCCTGTCCCGTGCTGCCTGATATTCCTGCCAGCACGACCGCTTACCTGGGTCATCATCTGGAATGCATGCTCATAACTGCGGAAATCCGGCTGGTTAAGCATAGTTCCGGCATTGAGGATGCCAACCAGAGTCACATTACGGAAGTCCAGCCCCTTGGTTACCATCTGGGTGCCGACAAGGATGTCAGTCTCTCCACGCTGGAAAGTGTCTATGATAGCCTCGTAAGCCTTACGGCTACGAGTAGTATCCAGATCCATACGGGCAATACGTGCCTCCGGGAAAGCCTTATGTAACATCTCCTCGATACGCTCCGTACCAAAGCCACGACTGCTGACGCCGTCGCCTTCACACTGCGGGCAGCGTGTCGGAATCAACTGCGAATAACCGCAATAGTGGCAGACAAGGCGATTTAACCGCTTGTGCAGGGTAAGGCTGACATCACAATGCGGACACTGCGGTACCCAGCCACATGCCTGGCACTCAACCATAGGAGCGAACCCCCGACGGTTCTGGAACAGGATGACCTGCTCACCCCGTATCAGACGTTCGCGCATCTCGTCCAACAACAGTGTGCTGAACGGGCCGCGCATAAGCTTCCTTCGCTTCTGGTCACTGATGTCAACAAGCTTTATCTCAGGAAGTGCTGCGTCTGAATAACGTGTAAACAGTTGCACAAGACCATATTTGCCGCACTTGGCATTGTAATAGCTCTCCAACGACGGAGTCGCAGTTCCCAACAGAGTCTTGGCACCAGCCATGCGTGCCATAACCAGCGCAACATTGCGTGCATGATAACGCGGTGCAGGCTCTGTCTGCTTGAAACTGTTCTCATGTTCCTCGTCAACAATGACCAGCCCCAGTCGCTGGAACGGCAGCAAAACGCTACTGCGCACCCCGACAATAATATCATACGGATGACTCCCGACCTGCTTCTGATAGACTTCTACGCGCTCGGCATCGGTGTATCTGCTATGGTATACACCCAACCGCTCGCCAAACACACGACGCAAGCGCTGTGTAAGCTGGCTGGTAAGCACAATCTCCGGTAACAGGAACAAGACCTGCCTGCCGTGCTCCAAAGCCTTTTGTATAAGATGAATGTAAATTTCCGTCTTTCCACTGGAGGTCACGCCATGCAACAGGCAAACCTCCCTGTCCTGCCAGCTACGGACGACAGAAGAACAGGCATCTTCCTGTGCGCTGCTCAAAACTGGCAGTACGGGGTGTCCTGAATCGGCAGCAGGACTGGCACAAGATGATGCAATCCTGCTGACCTGTACCTCATACTGTTCCAGGATGCCACGGTCTGTCACGGCCTTCAGGACGGCTGACGAGCAACCCGCAGCCTTCATAAGTTCCTCACGGGTAATCTCCTTCATAAGTGCCGGATCGCCTGCTACGAGTGCTTCATTGACGCCTGCCAGCTCAACATAGCACATCATGACCTGCTGCTGTCTCGGAGCCACATGAAGGGAACCGATAGCCGCATTAAGCCTGAGAGGGTCAAAATAGCCATTTGCCAGCCTGATACAGGCAACCGTCCTGGGCCGATAGCGCACTATGCCATCCTTTTCCTTCAATCCCGACGGAATGGCGGCCTTGTACACCTCGCCCAATGTGCACATGTAATAATCTGCCACCCAACGCCAAAGCTGCAGCTGCTGTGGCAGCAGCATCGGACGAGAATCAAGTACAGAGATGATATCCTTTATCCCGACATGTCCGGCCGCTCCGTCAGCATGCAATATGTCAGGAGCTGACGGCTGAGGAGTGAATCCAACCACCAAGGCTGCATATTGTCTGCTCTTTCCGAAAGGCACATACACGCGGCAACCCACCTGAACATTGTCTGTCAGGCGGGCTGGTACGTGATATGTGAACGTGCCTTGCAAAGGCAAGGGCAGCAAACATTCGACAAACATCCAACGAGCTACATTATCATCTTCTCTGTCTCCTGACAGAAATCCTCGGGGCACTGTTTCCTCCACCGCCACTCTTTGACTTTGACGAACCACCCTTGTATGAACTACGCGAAGCAGAAGTTCCGCTGCTGCGACGTGATCCGAAAATGCCACGAGACTTCCTGACCTTACCCTGTGCTGCCTTGATGCTGTCTGCCCGTGCTGCCTTGATACTGTCCTCGTGACTCATGTGGCCCCATACCTTGTCCTCGAAATCTACTATCTGCTTCTCTATCTTGTCCTGCTCCCTGGCCATGGCAGAATCGGTCTTGCAATATTGTGCCAAGGCACGACCCTGCATATTGTTCGTCTTGTAAATCCGCCCTTTGTAACGTGTCGTCGTGAAATAATCGTCGGCAGTCATATTCATTACATTATTAAGGTTGCTGGACATCATCGGCAGCCTGGCCAGCCATGGTGCAACCTCGTCATAATTGACCCAGAACATAGGGTATGGGGTATTGTCTCCCCCCCACTCGTCCGCTCCACGCATCAGGACAGGACAGAGAGCAATGACCTTGGTCTGAAAAGTACCTGTACGCTGGTCAAGATAGACACTTTCCTTGATATAGTAGCGTGTAACCTCGGAACTGGGAATATCACTGTCATCCACCTGATACTTGCCCTCAGCCGGTTCCTCGTAATATATACTGTAACGGGTCAGCATATCCTCGACCTTGAGCTTGTTCTTAGCCTCAAAATCCTCCAGTCCGTCCAACTTGTACATATATGCACTGACCCTTCCTGTGAGTATCAGGCGGAACAGATATGTAAACAGATTTACCTGACGCCCCATGGGCTCTACAGGATAATACAGGGGAGCATTGGCATCCTGCGTCAAGTCAAGAGACCTGTACACGTCACGTTTCCACACAACATCCTCGGGCATAGCATCCTTGGTAGGGAACTGCAGGGAAGCACGGTCGGTAACCTGTGCCTGTTTCTTCTGTGCAGCAGCTTTGCTGTTGGTCACCCGACGCTTCTGCGGCTGTGCCTGAACAAGGCCAACACACGCGATTACTGCTAAAAATAGGAATATCTTTTTCATAATCATTAATTTACAATAACCTCGACCGCTCCATTAAGCGTACGCTGGACCCCGTCCGGTCCCTGTGCGCGTATCTTTGTGATAAAAAAGCGCTTGCCGCGTGAGAGACCACGCATAAGATTCTTCTGCCTGTCGGTAAAAGCACTACCGGAGCTAACCTCGGGGACGGCATTTCCCAGATTATCGAAGAAAACCGTCTCAAATCCCAATACCTGGAACGGAATATTGAGCAACCCGTCGTCTATGGCAGCGCCGAGGCCACTTGCAGCCATAAGTGCACCCTTAGTCATCTTACCTCCCATAAAATGACTGTCGCCAACAGGAATAAACGCAGTAGGATCAGGCAACTTACGCACACGATACGTGAACTTGCCCATCTCCTGGGTACGTCCGTCATGATTGGCCGTAACCGTAAATACTGCATCACCGCCTACATTGGTCGGGCGTGCTATATAATGCCCGTCACCCTTCTGTACCAGCGAGCCTCCGGTCATAGAAACCGAAATCCTGTTTGTGGGCACGCCGGGAACACTGACACTGACTGGATTGTCATACCCGGCATACAATACGTTCATCAGATCGGCGCTGAGTGTCGCCGCAGGCGGAATTACCGTATACTTGTCCTTGAACTCACGGCGAATCTTATGTCCCTCACCATTGAGCATCTCGATGAAACCGCTGATCGTAAATTCGCCGGTACTACTGCATACCGTCTCGTATATTCCCTTGGAGTTTCGAATCTCCCGTCCGCCGACATAGATTGTCGGAGTGCTGGTAGTATCCACTGCCGCCATGATTATCTGGGCCTCGTAGCGTCCTCCCTGCACAATCACGCGGCTATTGGGGATAACGTAGGCATTAAGCTGATTGACGCGGATATCCTTCATGTCGATATTTCCAATCAACTCGTGCAAGACCTCGCCCTCGGCATAACGCACGTCGTTCTGCAGTTTGGTAAGCATAGTCACGGCTGCAGCAACTGGTGTCGCCTCGAAGATATACTCCTGCCAGTTCTTGCCCATTGCACGGGCACTCTCGGGAACATCGGTTCCAAGGCTGGTCTCGATGAGACGGCGCATCTTGGGATCACTGATCATCTTGGTGATACGGCCACGATAGACTGTGATTGCCGCATACAACTCCTTGCCACGCGGATCCAGCGGAGAGAGCATGACCTGTGAGGCCGCCTCAAGATCCTCGCCGTTCCTGATATTGTGGACATCCCCCCGATGGCCATCTGCCTTGCGGACTATAGCCAGCTTGAGTTCCTCTGCCAGATTGTAGAGAGAGTCACTCATCACACGAACTTTCTGAGCCTTTTCGTACCACTCCCTTACCTTGGTGGGATTGGTCTTGTACTGCTCGGCAAAGTTCCTGTAGATCTCACCGTTGATATCGGCCGAGTTCCTGGTGGAGAGCTCAAGCTTTTCTGCCACAAGAGTAAATCCCTTGAGTACGTCGTTGCTGACATTCAAGGCCAGCATGGCCATCAGCACGACGTACATCAGATTAATCATCTTCTGACGCGGCGATATATGTTTCTTCTTGATTTTTCCCATTATTCTGCCTTAGGAGCTGCTGCCTGCATATTCACGGTCAAAGCCTGAATCATGCGTGCGTATACATTGTTCAATTCGTTGATATTCTCAGCCATCTTGCGAGTCTGCTCGTCTATCTGCTCGATTGTGCTGACCTGTTTGCTGATGCTGCGCAACTGCAACTCGTATACAGTTGAGATTCCTGTAATAGTACGATTGAGGTTCTCCATTTCCTCGCTATCCTCGCCCATACGGGCTGTCTGTTCCCTGACACGAGAAAGCACCTTAGTCAGTTCGACCAGCTGCTCGGTATAGTCCTTCAAGGCTGCCTCGACGGAAGAAGGACCCGTTGCCTCGATCTGCTCAGGAGTGACAACAGAAGGAGCCACCACCGGTGATACTACATAAGCCGCATCGGGCTGCACTGACGGGACGGCAGGCTCTCCTGCTGCGACCACAGGCTGTACAACCGGTGCGTCTGCCACTCCACCGTCACTATCCTTGGGTTCACTGACACGCTCGGTCACGCGCTCGAAACCTGCAACTATGAACACGAACACCTCGGTACCCATACCAATAAACAGCATCATGTTGGCTCCCGGAAGATGAGTCAGCTTGAACAAAGTGCCTAATATTACGATAGCAGCACCCCAGCTATATGCATATTGCATAAAGGTCTGACCGGCTATCGTGTCCATCCATTTCTGAATCCGATTGATTATAAACATATTCTAAATTGTTACTTTTTCTTGGTCATTCGGGAATTGTCACTAACCATGCTGCGGACGCAGCGGAAACCTATAAAGCTGCGTGGCTGGTTCTGGTACTCGTATGCACGCCATGCGCTGCGTATCATGCTCTCGGGGTCCTTCCAGCTGCCGCCGCGCACGCTCTTCTTCTTGAGACGGTACGGATCCTCGATGGCTGCATTGTACCTAAGTTCGGGATTCATGTCGCTCATAGCCTCTACGCCTGCCTCGGTATAGACGGTACTTGTCCACTCGGCCACGTTGCCTGCCATATCGAACAAGCCAGAGGAATTGGCACTGAATATACCGCACTTACTGGTAATAAGGCTGCCGTCCTTGGTATAGTTGCCACGGTCGGGCTTGAAATTGGCATAGAAGCAACCCTTGTCGCTCTTGGTTTCCAGACTCTCCCACGGGAATGCATTACCTTCCTTGCCGCGGGCTGCATACTCCCACTCTATCTCGGTAGGCAGGCGGAAACGCTGCAGCTGACGAGCGTAGGCTCCCATGCCGCGCATCATAAACTCGGTACGCCATGCGCAAAATGCATTGGCCTGCTCCCATGTAACGCCGACCACAGGATAGTCGTCGTACGCCGGGTTGGAGAAATAGAGTTTCATGTAACGCTCGTTGTCGGCATTCCTGAAGTCATTGACCCAACATGTCGTATCGGGATATATGTTTACGATATACGTATTGAGGAAGTCCCACGGACCGCTGAGCGGACGGGTTATGGTCTGACGCACGATACGGCCGTCGTCCTCGACCCATGCCGTATCCTTGGATATCATTACGTCACGTGTGTCTACGGCATGATCCGTATTGAGGTCGCGCTCCTCGGGATTGAGACGGTAGCGACGCTGTGCCGCAGCCGCGTAGTCGTATATCTCGTAACGGTAGTTCATCTGACGGGCATCAAGCATGCGGGTCCCGTCGATAGGATGGGTCGTATACACGCTCTGTATAGCACGCATCTCGTCCTCGGTTGCCTTGCGGGCATTGGGGATAGGCTTGTTCCAGTTAAGGTGCGGAGGTACGGGATCCCCGTTCTTGTCCTCCTCTATCTTGAACGTCTCGTCTCCACCATAGGCTGGATCAGCAAGACGCTCGCGTATGATACTGTCGCGTACCCAGTGGACAAACTGGCGATACTTGGCATTGCTAACCTCGTACTGATCCATCCAGAAGCCGTCCACACTGATAGCCCGGCGCGGGAACTGAGATCCCCAAAGCGTATCATTCTCCTCAAGTCCAATCCTGAGGCTACCCTTGTTCACCGCAACCATGCCATAAGGTGTAGACTCGGACTGCCCGGAACCGCGCACGCCAACCAGCTCTCCACCATTGGACATTGCATTGGATGCCCTGCCCATGCAACCGGTAAGCACGCAGGCCGTAGTCAGCAGACAGGCTGCCAATGTAATAAAAATCTTAGTTCTACTCATTATCTATTATAATTATATTCTTATCTACAACCACCTTACGCTCTGGTGCATATTCTTGCCCTTCCTGGCGAAATTCATATCCATCTTGTAGCCGAGACGTATCTCGTGCGAGCCGTTCTGAACGGCAATACCACCTGTGTACATTTCGTAACTATATCCCAGATTGACTCCATGAAAGTCAAATCCGAACAACAGGCCGATACTGATCGTGGGACTGTAGTTGACTCCTCCGTACATCTTGCCCTTCTCACCGTCATAGCAGAAACGGGCAGAGATATCTCCGCGCCATGTCTTGAACTCGGAACGGAACATTGCCGCCGTCCGAAGTGAGAACTCGGGCCTGCGGAACCTGAGTGTATGTCCGCCCATGGCATATATGGTGCGCGGAACCTTGATCTGGTATATCTTCTCGTCGCCCAGCCCCACAGTGGGTGCCAACAGATGCGTGACGGATATGCCAGCATACCAGACATCCTTGTGCGAAAAGCGTAGTCCCAGGTCTATATCGAAGCCTGATCCAGTGACGTTTCCAGTAGGCAGCACCGGATCGCTGCTGCCTCCGGCCTCGCCCGTCTCTACCTTGCCTCCGTCAAAACCGTCGGATATGAAAGCCATACGGACGCCGACACTGAGCCTGTTGACCTTGCGGACCGGCTGGTGGTAGGCATATTGGAGCCAGATGCGCTTGTTGCTGAACAGACCTATCTTGTCGTTCATAAACCCCACGCCACCGCCGTGCCTTGAGGAAGAGAGGAACCAGAATGGCGCGTCTGCCTGGACAAGGAAGGTACGGCCACTGTCCTCGAAGCCCATCATTTCTATACGGAAGGCAGCCTTGATGTCCAACTGCCTGTCCACACCTGCCGCTGCAGGATTATAGAATGACTGGAATGACCAGTAATTAGTAAAAGCCACATCGTCCTGAGCATAAGCTCCTGCCCAAGCAAGCGCTACAACCAGCAACAATAAAAGCTTCTTCATCACCTAATATAACGCAAGAGTGCCCGGCATTATTGCCCCGCTACGTTAATTTTATATTATAAAAAGACTTCTCACCGTGTCTATTGCATGTTGAACCTGGGCTATTATTGCTCATGTCGTCCCAAAATCATCAAAATCAGAACTATTTCAGAATGAATACATTTGATTTCAAAAATATCTATAGAGAACATGACTATTTCTTCAAAGTCACGTTCTAAATCGTTCATTCTTTCTTGATTCTTAATTCATCATCTGACAGTAAGTCACACTAAGGAGGCAAAAAAACTACAGTATCGGCCGTTTTTTACAAAATTTACGCCATGGTCCGACGAACAACTCCAATAATAAACCACCAGCGAGACAAACAAATAATTGTTGTTTATCTCGCTGGTATTCAATTGACAAAGCCTTGTAAAAGGCTTTAATACTCATCCTCGTCCCAGAGGAAGTCTTCCTTGCTGGGATAGTCTGGCCAGAGGT
>ODAI013700256.1_pt1 | contig 17372 bp, 12 predicted proteins | sample 1539321 | NCBI WGS metagenome assembly ODAI01 (sample SAMN02144231, study PRJEB22623) | gut metagenome | biome: sheep rumen | host: Ovis aries | place: New Zealand | reverse complement strand
GTGGGGGAGGGGAGGTGGATGCCTACGCTGTTGCGATATTGCGCCAGGTCCTCGCGGTGGCGGTTGGTGGAGAGGAAGACCTGCACGGTGCGGCAGACGCTGTGTTGTTCGCGCAGTTTGACGGCGCAGGCGGCGGCATAGGTGCGTATGTCCTGCTCCAGGGTCTTGATGTCGTCGGTCATATAGACAAAGGTGCGGCTCTGCATGATGCTGCGCTGTTTGGCGGGGCGGTGGAGGTCGATGCAGGGGGTGCCTTGCAGCTCGCGCCAGGTGTTGAGTCCGGCTGCAGAGAAAATGCGGCTGAGCACCTTTTCGTCGCACTCCACTAATTGCTGGGCCGTATGGATGCCCATGCCGTAGAGTTTGGCGCGGCTCTGGCGGCCGATGCCCCACACGTCCGCGATGTCGAGCAGCGATAGTGCCCGCTGTCGGCTCTCGGGCATGAGCACGCACACACCGTTGTAGCCCTTGTAGTGCTTGGCGTAGTGGGTGGCCACCTTGGCCAGGGTGTAGGTCTGTGAGAGGCCGCAGCTGACGGGGATGCCGGTGCTCGTGGCAATCATCTCCTTGACCAGCGTGGCATAGTGGCGCAACTCGTCGGGCTGGTCTGTGGGGAGAGTGCCAAAAAACTCGTCTACGGAGTATTGCACAAAATCCTGCACAATCTCCTGGCGCTGTACGTTCTCCATGATTTGGCGTGAAATGCGGCGGTATTTCTTGTGGTCCACAGGGCAGATGACCACGTTGTTCATCTTGATGAGGTTGCGCACCTGAAAGAGGGGCGTGCCACGTTTGAGGCCCAAGGCCTTGGCCTCGGCGGTGAGGGCGAGGATGACGCCGCCCCCGTTCTCGGTCTCGTTGGCCACGACCACAGGTTTCCCCTCCAGCCCGGGACGGGTGGCTACCTCACAAGAGGCAAAATAGGAATTGCAGTCGATATGCAGGAACATGGTCAAAAATTATTAAATAATGCCCAAACGATTTCTCCTATAGCCGTTTGCGACCATCTGTGAGTCCGCACAAACGGCTTAGTTCATGCTGCAAAAATACATCTTTTTTTCGTTATACGCAAAAGTAAAAAGAGGGCCGTCGGCCGTGGCAATTCAAATGCCTTGCCTAAGCGGTATCTCCCTCCTTTGGGCCACCCCCGTTCGAACAAGGCTTCAATCGAGGATGCTCGACACTTCCCCCTCGCCAGATTATTGGGCCGGAAAAGAGCCGCAAATGAGTGGGAAGTGGGGCGTAAATTACTGTAGAATAGCCGAAAATGACCACTGCGATGCTGAAAATAAGGTCTTGTGTCGATGGTTTTGAAGAGGATGCAGAAAAGGGCGAACGGGTTCTGCCGCGACACTGCGTTTGAAGATAGGTGGTTGGGCTATTTGATAAAAAACTTTCGTCGTAGGGCAATAATATGCGGGATGATGCGTTAAAGAACTATAAAAATACATCGTAGAAAAATGAAGCATACTGTTAGATTGTTCAGCGTTGTGCTATTTGTTCTGCTGGCCTCAGTGGCTGGGGCACAAACCAATATCACCATCCATGGCGAGGTGGTGGACGGGGCCGGAAAAGAGGTCTACCTCTACCACTACACCGACATGCTCACCCTCACCGAAGAGTTGGTGGACCAGACCACCATTAATCAAAATCGGCATTTCGAGCTGAAGGCCTACGCCAACTATCCCACCTTGATGATATTGCAGATAGAGAACTACAGCCAGTCGTTCTTTGTGGAGCCTGGGCGCGACTATGAGGTTTACGTGCCCCGCTTCGATTGGGACCTGAGCGACAAGAAGAATGTCTTTCTCGACCCCGAGGTGCTGCCCTTGGAGTTTGTGAACATGCCCAAGGACGAGCTCAACGGCCTGATTTCTAACTACGAAGCCGTGGTGGCCCAATACTTGGACGACCACCGCATCTTTTTCGATGCCCGCTTCCGTCCCCAGAAGCGCTATTTCGACAGCTTGGAGGTGGAGGTGCGGCAGAAGGCCCCCGACACCCGCAACGAGTTTTTCAACCGCTACAAACGCTACCAGCTGGCCAGCCTGAAGTACAGCCTGCACTTCGACAGTCGCAAAAATATGGTCAACCGCTATATCAAAGACCAACCTATCCTCTACTACGACGACAACTACATGTCGTTCTTCACCACCCTGTTTGCCAACACCGTGTCGAAAGGCACCACCAAGATTCCCATCTGGCAGATGGCCTCGTGGGTGAACAACCTGAAAGTGAATGTCTATCTCGACTCGCTGGGCACCGACACCCTGTTGCGCAACGAACAGGTGCGTGAACTGGTGGCCCTGCAAGCCTTGCAGGAGTCGTTCTATCAGTCGCAGTACTACGAGCCGGGCAAGGTGGTGAGCATGATAAGCCTCATCGGAAGCAAGAGCAAGTTTCCAGAGCACAAGGTGCTGGCCGAGCGCATCATCGCCAACCTGCACCAGCTGGAGGAAGGCAAGGAGGTGCCCACCTTTGAGCTGCCCGACGTGGAAAAAAATATGGTGTCGCTGGATGGGCTGAAAGGCAAGTGGGTCTATATGGCCTTTGTGCACGTAGGCGACCCCAACTGCCTTGCCGAGCTGGAGACCATGGCGCATTTCAAGGACAGCATCTACACGAAGAACAAGAACGTGGAATTTGTGACTATCTGCTGCGACCGTGAGTTCCAGAAGATGTACCACTTCCTGAAGAATTCAAAGAGAGGGTCAAAATATGACTGGACCTGGCTGCACTTCAACGGCAACTACAAGCTGCTGGAACACTACCAGGTGGTCTCCTATCCCCATTTCATCCTCATCAACCCCGAGGGGCAGCTGCAATATGCCATCACGCCGCAGCCTGCCAGCGGTTTCCTGCTGCATGGCCCCTGGCAGACCAAGGAAGAGGAGCAAGAGAAGCCCTTCATTCTGCGCTATTAGGCATGGTGATTGCCGTCGTTTCTGATGCCGAATTCTGAATTCGGAATTCAGGGTGATTGCTGCTGTTCTGTTTTGCTTTCACCCATGTTTTGCCCTACTAACATTCCGCTGTTGACAAAAATGATGCAGGTGGGCTGATGTTTTATTATATTATTAGTATTTTTACTTTCTAAATTAAGAAACAATTGTTTTATGCAACGAATTAAAGTTCTTTTAGTTATCGTGCTTGTGGCTCTTTCTGCCCCCACGGTTTTGGCGCAAAAATCGTCGCCGGACGAGGCTGTGCGGCAGCTATACCGCCAGGCACTGGACCTATACCAGAAGGAAAAGTATGCCTCAGCGCAGAATCTTTTCGACAAACTCACCGTCAGCGCGACCCCCTTGGACGAGCAGATGGCAGCCGAAGCGTGCTACTATGGGGCCGTGTGTGCCGAAAAGCTTAGCAACAACGACGCCGATTTCCGCCTGACGGAATTCCTCCGCCGCTATCCGCAGAGCGTGCATACCAACATGGCCTATTTCTATCTGGGCAACTATCACTACTCCAAGGGCGACTACGACAAAGCCCTCAAATACTATAAAAATGTGGTCTCGCGCGAAGTGGAGTACGGCCATCGCGGCGAGTTCAACTTCAAGATGGGCTACTGCTATTTCAACGACCAGGACTATAATGAGGCCAAGAAATATTTCTCACAGGAAATCAACGGCAAGTCCAAGTACACCAATGCCGCCATATATTATTATGCCCACATGCAGTATATGGACTGCAAGTACGACCTGGCCCTGCGCAACTTTCAGAAACTGCAGTCGGACCGTAGGTTTGCCAAGATAGTCCCCTCCTACATTGCCCGCATTTACTATTATCTGGGCAAAGACGACGAGCTGTTGCAGATGGCTCCGACATTGCTGTTGGAAGAGGATGTCTTCAAAAAGAACGAAATACGCCAAATGGTGGCCGAGGTTTATTTTAACCGCGGGGAATATAAGAACGCCCTAGACTACTACAATGCCGCCATGCGCAACCGCGACGACAAGGACGACACCGACCCCACGCAGACCTTTGCCGGCAGCAATGCCCGCGGCACCAAGAAGAGCAACACCGCCGCCCTGGTGGCCTGCACCCCGCAGGACAACTACTATCAGGTGGGCTACTGCTACTATATGTTGCACCAATACGACTCTGCCCAGTTCTACCTGAGCAAGAAGACCGCCTGTGTGGACAGCGTGGCGCAGAATGCCCTCTACGTGCTGGGCGACGTGGACCTGAAATTGGGTCGCAAGAACGAAGCCCGCAGCATGTTCCTCCAGGCCTCCACCATGGATTTCGACCCCAAGATTAAAGAGGATGCACAGTTCAACTATGCCAAGCTCTCCTACGAACTCAACGCCAACCCTTACAACGAGAGCATCCGCTCTTTCGAGGACTACTTGGTCAAGTACCCCAAGACCTCGCACAAAAAGGAAGTCGAGGAAATCCTCACCTCGCTCTATTTCAGCACCCGCAACTACAAAGACGCCCTCACCCTCATTGAGAAGATTCCCGACCGCAGTGCCGTGATGAATCAGGCATACCAACGCATTGTCATCAACCGTGGCATAGAGGTGTTCAACACCGGAAACCTCAAATCTGCCGCCACCTATTTTCAGAAGGCGATGAAAATCAATGCCCTGCCGAAATACACTACTGATGCCTACTACCTCTATGCCGAATCCCGCTACCGCCTGGGAGACTTCGAGGCCGCAGGCAAAACGCTGGACCGCTTTATGCTCAGCACCAATGCTACTACATCCCCCTACTACCGCCAGGCCCTCTACACCCATGGCTATCTCTGCATGAAACGTGAAAACATCTCCGATGCGACCGACGACTTCAAGATGTTTGTGCGCTTGGCCGACCGGAGCATTGATGCCCACCAAGTGAACGACGTTTACAACCGCCTCGGCGACTGCAGCTACCTCAACAGCAAGTATGCCGAAGCCATCAAATTTTATGACCATGTGATTGAGGCCAACGATGCTGATGCAGACTACGCCACCTATCAAAAGGCCCTCTGCTACGGAGCCTTGGGCAAATATGGCGAGAAACTGACCTATCTGAACCAGATTTTTGAACGCTACAAGGAATCTCCGCTGGCAGCCAAAGCCCTTTTTGAGGTGGGCAACACCTATCTGGTTAGCGACAACAACAGCATGGCGCTGCTCTATTTCAACAACTTTCGCAATCAGTACCCCTCCAACAGCCTGGTCAAGACCGCCCTGCTGAATATAGGCCTTATCTACTACAACACCGACCGCAATGACGAGGCCTTGGAGGTTTTTGACCAACTGCTGACCAACTATGCCGGCACCGACGAGGCCCGCGATGCTCTCAGCACCGTCAAGAACATCTATGTCAGCCAGAACCGTGTGGACGAATATTTTGGCTACGTCAAGCGTACCACCAAGAGCACCGTCTCCACCGTGGAGCAGGACAGCACCCTCTATATGTCGGCTGAGAACCAGTACATGAATGGCGACTGCGAGAGCAGCGTGAAGAGTTTCGAGAACTATCTGGACAAATTTCCCGAAGGCCTCTTCCATCTCCAGGCCCACTACTATGCTGCCGACTGTCTCTTCCGTACCGGCCAGAACGAGCGCGCCCTGCCGCACTATGAGGCTGTGGCCAGTGCCGGCCGCAACAGCTACTCGGAGCGTTCGTTGCAAAACGCCGCCAACATTGCCTACAACCTAAACAACTTCACCAAGGCCCTCGACCTTTACAACCAATTGGTTGCTATGGCCGAGAGCGACAACAGCCGCATTGGTGGACGTGTGGGCTATATGCGCAGCTGGATTCGTCTGGATATGCGCGACAGTGTCATAGCCGCAGCCCGTCAGTTGCTCAGTGAGACCAAAATCACTGATGAGCTGCGCGATGAGGCGCGCATCAGCATGGCCCGCTGCTACTATGAGCACGCCTCCACCTATCGCCAAGCCGACAGCCTCTATTCGCTTCTCAAGAATTCCACCAACGGCGATTACAGCGGTGAGGCCTCTTATCGCATTGCTGAGATGCGTTTCCTTCAGCAGGACTATGACGGCTCCGAACGAGCCATCGAGACCATAGCAGCCGACCCCGTCAGCGACTACTGGCTGGCCAAGTCCTTCATCCTTTGGGCCGACATATTCCACGCCCGAGGCAACAATCTGCAGGCCAAACAGACCTTGCAGAGCATCATAGACAACTATGACGGCGACGACCTTGTGCAGGTGGCCTTGCAAAAGCGCAATGCCATTCTGGAAGAGGAACAGCCCCCACAGCAACCCGAAGAGGAAGAAGTTGTCATAGAACTTGAAAGCGAAGTAGAAACAGATAATCAATAAGCCTTATGAGATACGCAAAGTTTTTTTCCACTATATTATTCGTAACGTTGTCGGCCATGGGCTTCACTAGCCGTGCCCAATCAGACAGCAATGTATACAATGAGCGCGTGATTGTCACCAGCCGCTATAAACCAGTGGTTGAGGAGATGCCAAAAGTAAATGTGGCCCCCACCATCACAGACACCGTCTCCACTATCAGCAAGTCGTTCACTTATGACATCAGCACCCGCCGCCTGACCTCACTCTACGAGCCTTCGCGCATCAAGGCGGCACGCATCATAGGCGAACCAGCCACACGTCTTTACAACAACTACCTCAAGTTGGGATTGGGTAACTACTGGTCGCCCCTGGCCGAGCTGTATTTCAACTCGCTCCGCAGTCCAAACAAAAACTACGGTGTTCGCCTTGTCCATCGCTCTTCGTGGGGCACGATCGGCTTCCCAGGCGAAGAAACCCCATCCGCCACACATTATGGTCAAGCCCCCTTCTCGCTCACCGATGTCACCCTCTTTGGCAAACTCATCACTAAAAAGAACCTGCAACTCAGTGCCGACCTGGGCTATCAGAGCGACTTCAACCGCTACTATGGCTTCAATGACAGCACGCTCTTTGCCGTCATGGGCCTCAACCGCGACGACTTAGAGAAATCCTCTTATAATATTGCATACAATAATGCCTCCGTCAACTTCGGCGTTAAGACCCTCAACACCGATGTCCACGCCCTGGGCTATGAGGCCAATCTCAATGTTACCGACCTCTTTGCCTCCTACAGCCAAAACGAACTGAATTTCAACCTTGATGGCAATATCCATTACGGATTCACATTGGCTCAAAAGTATAAAGGGGTGGCCTATCTGCACCTCACTTATAACGGTTTCTTCAACAACTTCGACCCGCTGGCTCTCCCCCTTGGTGCAGACAGCCTTTTCGAGGCCGCATTGCTCGACCGTGACGAGACCACGGGCCGCAGCATTCTGGCCGACCGTGGCTCCCACCACCTTTACAAGGCCAACCCCTATCTCGACTTCATCTTCTCCGATTTTCAGATCCATGCTGGTGCCGTTGTGGCAGTGGATGCCTTCAACAGCAACAAGGGCAAAGTGCATGTCTACCCAGACGCCTCCGTCAGCAAGTCTTTCTTCAACGACCTGCTGAGTGCTACCCTCTATGCCCAAGGCAACATCGATGCTAACAGCTGGAATCAAATTCGCCTGGTCAATCCATATGTTGCCCCCGGCAGCCAAGTGCGTGCCCTCAGCCATTACGATTTTGCCGCCAAGCTGCGTTTCAACCTCAGCAAGAAGATTGATTTCAGCGTGTATGGCATGTATAGCTCTTTGGACGATGACCTTTCCTTCGAACTCGACCACCACTACACACTGCACAATGTATTCCGTCCCGTTTACGATTCCCTTACCCGCATCAAAGTGGGCGGTAACTTCGCCTTTGTCAACGATGAGATGCTACGTCTGGAGGTGAAGGGAAACTACTATATCTATAAGAACAAACGCACCGAGATTCAGGGCGACCAGCGCGTTGAGGTGCCCCTCTATTACCGGCCCGATTTCGATGCCGGGCTGGCTGCCACCGTCAACTACCACGACAAAGTCATAGGCCGTTTAGAATTCCAGTGTCTGGGCCGTACCCCCTATGCCACAACCAAGGCCATCGATGGAGCCGACAGCACACTTTTCCTGCCCTTGCGCTATGGCCTGAATCTCGAAGTGGAGTATCGTCACAACAAAGCCCTCAGCTTTTTCCTCAAGGCCGACAACCTCCTCTTCCAGCGCTATTTCTACTGGCAGAACTATCCCAGCTATCGCGGCCTCTTCCTTCTCGGCCTTACCTACACCATCCCCACTAAATAATCTGCTGTTTAGGACAAATATGACATACACTCAAACTCTCGACTACCTCTTTAACAGCCTGCCCATGTATCACCGCATCGGCCAGGCAGCCTACAAGGCCGACATCGCCAACACCGTTTCCCTCATGTCCCATTTGGGCAACCCCGAACGTCGGTTCCGCAGCATCCATGTGGCCGGTACCAACGGCAAAGGCTCAGTCTCCCACATGCTTGCCTCCGTGCTTATGCAGGCGGGCTATAAGGTAGGCCTCTACACTTCGCCCCATTTGGTCGACTTTCGCGAGCGCATTCGCATCAACGGCCAAATGATACCTCAGCAGCAGGTCACCGACTTCGTCGAACACCACCGCGAGTTTATGCAGACGCTCCAGCTCAGTTTCTTCGAGATGACAGTAGGCTTGGCATTTGACTATTTCGCCCAAGAACAGGTCGATGTGGCAGTGGTGGAGGTGGGCATGGGTGGCCGACTGGACAGCACCAATGTCATCCACCCCGATCTCTGCGTCATCACTAATATCGGTCTCGACCACACCCAGTTCCTTGGCGACACGCTGGCCAAGATAGCAGGCGAAAAGGCCGGCATTATCAAGCCCCATGTGCCCGTAGTGATAGGGGAGACCCACCCGGAAACCAAGCCTGTCTTCGAGGCCAAAGCCGCTGAGATGCAGGCTCCCATCTGCTTTGCCGACAGTAAATACACCCTCCGCGAAACCCAGCACCCGGCCGACCAAGGCCTTGATTCCTATGACCCCAACCTCCACTTTTCGGTGCAGGTGGTGGGCGACTGCCCCTTCGACTTGCAGTCCAATGAATTCACCTGCCCCCTCAGCGGCAGCTATCAACTCCACAACATTGCCACCCTCTTACAGGCATTGGGACTGCTCCCGTCGTTGGGGTACAATATCTCAGAGAATCACATTCGTCAGGGCATAGCCCATGTGGTGGACGACACCGGCCTCCATGGCCGCTGGCAGCTCATGGACCGCCTTCCCCTCACCATCTGTGAGACCGCCCACAATGCCGATGGCGTGAATGCCATGTTGCAGAAACTATGTGAAATTCCTTATCGGCACCTCCACCTTATCTATGGCTGTGTCAACGACAAAGACTATCGCAAAATCCTGCGCATGATGCCGCATGAGCGCACCACCTACTACTACACACAGCCCAGCGTTCCCCGCGGACTTCCCGTCGAACAGCTGGCCGCTGCCGCCCAGGACGAAAACATGTCCGGCGCATCCTTCGCCCAAGTGGGTCAGGCCATTCAGGCCGCCCGCCAGGCCGCTGACCCGCATCACGACTTGGTTCTTGTCACTGGAAGCATCTTCCTTGTAGCCGATGCCGTGGAATATTATTCAACTCAAATCGGTCATTAGGCCGACATTTGGACATCTGACACAAATCCTAACGACCAATTGGGGTTCAAGTGCTGGGAAGTAGTCAGTACGCAAATAATAGAAAACCGCTCTCTTTTTTCAACTTAGAGAGCGGTTTTTTGTCTTCCTAATTCAGTTGCGAATGGGCTAGGGGTCGAGTCCTCTTACAAGGCATTGGACACGGCGGTCTCCACGGCCGACATGGCCTTCTCGGGCTCAAAACGGTTGATCACCTCGCCATTGCGGTCGATGAGGAATTTGGTGAAATTCCAGCGTATGTTACCCGGCTTCTTGCTCTTGAGCCAAACATACAGAGGCGATGCGTTGGCCCCGTTCACGTCAATCTTGGCAAACTGCGGGAACGTGATGTTGTAGCGAGAAGTGCAGAACTCGTGAATGTCGTCAAAAGAGCCGGGAGCCTGATTGCCAAACTGGTTACAGGGGAAGTCCAGTATTTCAAAGCCGATGTCGTGGTAGCGTTCATAGATACGTTCCAAGTCGGTATACTGTGGAGTATAGCCACATTGTGTAGCCGTGTTGACCACCAGCAGCACTTTGCCACGATAGGCACTCAGCGACACGCTGTCGCCGTTGCCGTCCATGACCTTGAACTGGTAGATGTTGTCGGCTGGCTCCTCGGGCGGCACACTGTCCTGTGTCACCGTGTCGGTGACAGGGGGATTGACTTCAGGGTTCTCGGGTTTGGTGCATGCTACCCATGTTGCTACCGTGGCCACCATGAGAATTAAAGCAAATTGTTTCTTTCTGTTCATTGATTGCTGTATAATAATTACTAGAAAAAATGAGGCGGTGCGTTGGCACCGCCTCATTAATCACTGTTCATTGTTATTGTGCTGTTCCCAAAGCCTGCAACAGGGTGATGATGGAGGTGACCGTGTTCACATTTTGGCTGATGTTGGAGGCGTTCACGTTCAGACCGGTCAGGTTGTTCATCGTGTTGATGACGCTGTTGACGTTGGCTGAAGTAATCAGGCTGCCGCCCGCGGCCACCATGCCGGCGGCGAAAGAGGTCTTGTAACTGCTGTTGGTCTGATTGGAGCGGTATCCGGTGTAACCGGTGGCCAGAGCCAGGGCATTGGTCAGGTCGGTGGTGTTGCTGAGGCTGATGGTGCCGTTGGCCTTGTAGGACTTGTAGAGGCCAATCAGGGCGTTGGCCGTGCTCTGTCCGACAGCCTTAGCGGCTGCGTCGGATGCCGTAAGAGATTTCATGCTGCTGCAAGACACAAAGGACAGTGTTGCAAAGCACATCAAAATGATACTGAGTCTTTTCATGATTTAATTTTATTTGTTATTACTTATTTTTCCAAATTGCAAAAATACACATTTTTTACCAATAAGTGTGTTTTTTCCTTATTTTCTTGCATTGCCTATTGCTTGAAATTTGCCTATTGTTTTTCTCTTCAACTTTTTTGTTTGTATGGATATGACCACTATTTTCATTCAGTCCCACTTTTGTGTGACTCTTGCTGAATGCATCTGTTTGCTTTTGATAATCATTGTACTTTACCGATAGTTTATAGGGCACTATTTATAGTTCACCTCTTTGGAGTGTTTTTAAGATGACCCATCAATGTGAAAAAAAACTTGTGGATTGGAAAAAAAAGCGTAAATTTGCAAACTGATTTTAGGGATTATTTTTTGTTAAATACATATTATTAAAGCCTTATGAACAATACCATCTTCTCTTTTCCCAAGCCTGAGAACGAACCAGTTTTCGGCTACAAACCCGGCAGTGCCGAACGTAAAGAAATCCGCAAGGCCCTTGACGAGCTGTACAATGTGGTGACCGACATCCCCGCCATCATTGGTGGCCAGGAGGTGCGCACCGGTGAGACTGGCACCGTGGTGATGCCCACAGAGAACCACCATGTGCTGGCCAAGTACTACAAAGTGGGCGAAAAGGAGGTGCAGATGGCCATTGAGGCCGCCATGAAGGCTCATGAGGAGTGGGCCAACACCCCTTGGATTGACCGCGCCAGCGTGATGCAGAAGATTGCCACACTGATTTGCGGCAAGTATCGCTGGCTGATTAACGCCGCCACCATGCTGGGCCAGGGCAAGACCACCATGCAGGCCGAGATTGACTCGGCATGTGAGCTGGCCGACTTCCTCCGTTACAATGCCTACTATGCTTCGCAAATATACAGCGACCAGCCTTGCAGCGACAAGGGTACGCTGAACTATGTGACTTACCGCCCCTTGGAGGGCTTTGTGTTTGCCATCACCCCGTTCAACTTCACTTCCATTGCCAGCAATCTCTGCCTGTCGCCTGTGCTGATGGGCAATGTGTGCATCTGGAAGCCCAGCACCACTGCGTTGCTCTCCAACTATTTGCTGATGAAGATATACAAAGAGGCCGGCCTGCCCGACGGCGTGGTGAACTTCTTGCCCGGCAGTGGCTCTACCATTGGCAAGGTGGCTTTTGCCAATCCCAATCTGGCCGGCGTGCATTTCACCGGCTCGACCGGTACCTTCAACAGTTTCTGGAAATCCATTGGCGACAATATTGCCAACTATCGCACCTATCCCAAGATTGTGGGCGAGACGGGCGGCAAGGACTTCATCTTTGTGCACAAGTCGGCCGATGCCGACCAGGTGGCCACGGCCATCGTGAGGGGTGCCTTTGAGTTCCAGGGACAGAAGTGCTCGGCTGCCAGCCGTGCCTACGTGCCCGCAAGCCTGTGGCCCGCAGTAAAGGAGCTGGTGGGCAAGATGATGGCCGAGATAAAGATGGGTGACGTGCGCGACTTTGGTGCCTTTGTGAATGCGGTTATCGACGAGGCCTCATTCGACAACAACATGCGCTACATTGAGCACGCCAAGCAGAGCCCCGATGCAGAGATTGTTTTTGGTGGTCACGGCGACAAGAGTCAAGGTTGGTTCATCGAGCCCACTGTCATTCTGGCTAAGACACCGAAGTACAAATCGATGTGTGAGGAGATTTTCGGTCCCATCATTACCATCTATGTCTATGACGATGACAAGTATGAGGAGACATTGCACTTATGCGATGAGACTTCTCCCTATGCTCTCACCGGTGCCATCTTTGCCAACGACCGCAAGGCTCTGCGCCAAGGGGCTGAGATTTTGAAATATGCGGCGGGCAACATTTACTATAACGACAAACCCACGGGAGCCGTGGTGGGTCAGCAGCCTTTTGGCGGTGCTCGTGCCAGCGGCACCAACGACAAGGCAGGCTCGTATCTTAACCTGATTCGCTGGACCAGTCCTCAGGCTATCAAGGAGACCTTTGACCCTGCCCACGATTACAAGTACCCCTTTATTAGCAACGCTGAATAACACATAATTAACTTGTGAGCCGCACCGTATGGTGCGGCTCACAAATTTACTAACTTATATTATCTCAAGTGAAAAAAAACTTTTTTGTACTGATCGTTTTGTTGACGATGGCCTCATGCGTCATTGCACAACCGAGTGAATCAAACCGTACCACTGTGAGCAGCAACTCCCCCGAGATTGCTCAGTGCAGTAAATGGACTTTTGGCCTGCAAGCGGGTGCCACGTTGAACTCCCCAGCAGCCGGTTCGGCCTACACCAATATTTCTTACGATCCTTTTGTTGGCATCAGCTATGGTCTGAGTGTGCGTTACACACCCTTCAAGTGGCTTGCAGTCCGCACAGGAATCAGCAGGATTGCTAAGAACTATTTTTTTTCAAGAAACAATATCATGGGCATAGAGGGTGCCTCTTATGGCACGATGGTGCGTAATACTTTTTTTGATGTGCCCCTGATGGCCGACCTTTCGATTGGCAAAAAGGTACGTTATCATCTGTTCCTAGGTGCCTATGTGGGCTTTTGGGGCAAGTCAACCATGGAAGGCGAAGCCATTCCCGTGGAAAATGTTGGCGAGGTGTCACGTTTTAATGAGCAGTACACCTTCAACAGTATTCGCGACAACCGCTTTGATGCTGGTTTGAACTATGGCTTGGGCATTAGCATTCCCTGCTCTCAAAGAATCGGGATCGACGTGGATATGTTGTGGTACTATGGCCTCACAGACTTGCAGAAACCTTATATGACACAGCTTAACCCAATCTATAACACCACATTCCTTCTGCAGGTGGCCGCCACCTATAAATTATGATAACAATTACATATTTGACTAAAATAAACTTCAAGATATGACTAAAATGAATTTTTTTAATATAAAGCTGCTGGCCGGTAGCCTTGTTTTGTTGCTTCTTGTTACTTCCTGCCGCAAGGAGCCACTGGATATCCAGTCCCCACTTACCCGCACATGTACCACCTATTCCGAACAGTTTGAGGCTGTATGGGAGGGTATAGACCACACCTATGTCCTTTGGAGCCGCGACACGGTGGACTGGGATGCGCGCTATGAGAAATACAGACCTATCTTTGCTTCTTTCGATGCCAACGGAGTTGATTCAGCCACCTATGTCTCAACTTGGCAAAAGTGCACTGAAGGCTTATTGGACCATCATATGGCCATCATTCTGTGGAATCCGGTAGGAAAATTTACTACTGTGATTACTCCGGCGAAAAATGATTATGGACATGTGACTAACTATGATGCCCAAGTGGCCGCCCTCAAAGCACAGTCAGGCATAAGCCAATATGTCGATTATAAGGACAATAATAGAAAATTCGTCAATAGCGTATTCTGCCTGCTCCCGGGTAAAACTGAGGGTAAGTACATCGCCTATTTCCGTTTTTCCAAGTTTGATGTTGCTTCAATGAACCGAGCCCCTAATGAAGCACTGCTCCCGTTTGCGGCTTTCTATGGCGACTCGCTTGGCAGAGGTATTCATAATGGCGCTGCCGATCGTGAAGACGTAGAGTCGATTATTGTGGATTTAAGAAACAATATCGGCGGCAATGTTAATGAGATTTCTCCATTCATCGTATCGTTGCTTCAGGATTATGCCAACTTTGGCTACTCACGCTACAAACAGGGTCTGGGACGTTTGGACTATACCGGATGGCTCCCGGTGCAAATTAATTGCCCCAAGTATCATTTGACAACACCCAAACCTATTGTGGCTTTGACCGATATAAATACAGTCAGTTGTGCCGAGATGAGCGCCCAAATCATCAAGAACCTACCCAACGGCACAGTGATAGGCGAACGCACCTACGGGGCCACCTGCTCTTTGGCTCCGAATATGATTACTATTGACATGTACTATTCAGGCTGTTTTGGCGACTCCAACATGTACAATAATTTAAAACCTGCCTTGGCCAATCAGAACGAGTTTCGCTATTATGTCTATAGTGCCACTTTCGATATTGTTACTACTGAGTATCAGACTTTGGAAGGTGTTGGTGTCAAGCCCGACATTGAGGTGCTTTACGATGCTACTTCGTTGGCCTCGGGTCGCGATAATCAGTTGGAGCGCGCCCTGCAGTACCTCCGTACCGGCAACTAATACCTTTAGCAATTATTAATTGATCTATATTTTGAAACAATGAAAATCAACCAACTTTCGGCACACTTGCTCATAGCACTGATGCTCTTTATACCAGCTGCACTCATGGGCCAAGAGGTTTCTGCCGATACCTCTCTGGAGGTTGTCCAAACTCCGCGTGTGAGACATTTCTCAGTCGGCGTATTGGGCGGTGTGGACCGCAACTATCACATCATCAATATGTCCTACATGACGGACTACACTTATCCCAACTTTACCCTCGGCAAGTCGCTAGGTGTTCAATTGGGCTATTCGCCATGGAAGTGGCTGACGTTCAGGGTGGACGGTGTTTTGGTGGAGAAGAACTATTCTCGCGACCACCTGTTGCCCTATAATGCGGGTTCCTATCCTGACACGACAACCAACCAGTATCTGAATGTACCCGTTGTGGTAATGCTAAATGTAGGCAAAACAATTCGTCTGCATGCCTTTGGTGGCGTTTATGGCGGCTACTGGCTTACCAGCCACCGTAAGGGGCGGACGATGGCCGTGTTTGGCTCACCGGAATATGATGAGGAGGTAGACCTGGATTCGGAGGAGTCGCAGATAAAGTATAACCGCAAAGACGGCGGCTTTACCTATGGAGTTGGGCTGAGCGGCGTGATTGCACAGCAGATTGAACTAGGTGCCGAGGCGCGGTGGTACTATGGAATCTATGACATCCAAAAGGAGTATATGATGAATCTTAACCCCCGTTATAACACCACTTTTGTGTTACAGGCTGGTCTCAGCTACTGGTTTTGATCCCCGAGTGCAAATGAAATAGAGTTTTAATATAGTCAGCGTTATTATCAAATGAAACAGTCGTTCACTAATATTATTGTTTTGTCCGCATTGCTACTTGTGACGATGGCTTCCTGTCGCAAGGAGTCGACTGTGGAAAAGTTCGTCAATCCCAACAGTCGCACCTGCTTCAGCTATTCCACCCAGTTTGAGGCAGTTTGGCAAGGTATGGATCAAGGTTATGTCTTCTGGGGAAGCGATACGGTTGACTGGGATGCCCGCTATAAGGAATTCAAGCCTGTCTTTGAGAGGTTTGACACGATGGCATACGTCTCCCAGGCAGAGTATCAAGAGGCCTACAATGGTCTCTTTGAGGGTATCTTGGACCACCACCTGCTGGGGCTTTTCTTCGCACCAGACAACAATGGCAAGTTTGCCATGGTAAGTCCGGGTGTCAATGATTACTACCACACTACTAGTACCGCAGCAGAGCGAGCAAAAGAGCTGGAAGTGCTGAGGAACCGGTCTGACCTGATTAAGTATGTCGGTTTCGACGAAACGGTAGACCCCAAATATAACATCCCAGTGCCCGGTACCTATTTTGCCTTGCTCAAGGGAAGAAAGGAGGGTGAGATGATTGCCTATTTCCGTTTCACAGGATTCAGTTTGGCCGAAATGGTGCAGAATAGGGATTATCTCTATTATAAGATTTCCGCCTTAGCACCCATCAAGGCTTTCTATGGCACAACGGATGGCATAGGCCTGACCGAAAGAGGGTATGCCAACAACGACTCGGTGACGGGCATTATCATTGACCTTCGTGGAAACGGAGGCGGCAGCACAGCCGACTTGGTGCCCTTCATCGGCAGCCTTTCGCAGAGCAATAATGTGGTGGGCTATACCCGCATAAAAGATGGCTTCGGCCGTCTTGATTATGCTCCTTGGGTGGAGTACAATGTCGGTTGCCCCCAGGCCCATCTGCTCAAGGCCAAACCCGTGGTGGCATTGGTCGATATTAACTCTGTCAGCTGTGCCGAACTTGCTACAATGCTTATCAAGAATCTGCCCTATGGCAAAGTTATTGGAGAGCGCACCTATGGAGCCATCGGTGCTTTGCTTACCAACTCGACCTACAGCCACGATATGTTCTACAGTGGGTGTATGGGAGAATATGCTCTCTTTAATGATTATCAGCAGTATGTTTATCTTGGTTTTGATGAGTTGATTCGTATCTATCGTTCAGAATATAAAAATACCTATCCGTTTTACATCTACACCAGCACTTTCAATATGGTGGACAAAGACTATAATCAGGTGGAAGGAGTGGGCGTACAGCCTGATATCGAATACCCATATCTTGGCAACAGGCTGTTTAACGACAAGCGCGACTTTCAACTTGAACGAGCCATTTCGTACATCAAGCTGGGTCGATGAAGAGCCTGATAAGAAAAAGAGCGGCAGCCGATTGTTCTGGTTGCCGCTCTTTCTTTTATAGGATGTTAGTTGTTGTTATTCGCTCTAGTACAAAGTATGACTGATTCTTGCTCGTATTTTTCAATGTGGCGTGTCTTCGACACGCTGAGTAGTAGGGGTTTCGCTATCCCCACACTGCGCTCCCGTTGGTCGCTTAGTATGGGGTTATTGAGATTC
>ODAI013147992.1_pt1 | contig 17374 bp, 9 predicted proteins | sample 1539321 | NCBI WGS metagenome assembly ODAI01 (sample SAMN02144231, study PRJEB22623) | gut metagenome | biome: sheep rumen | host: Ovis aries | place: New Zealand | reverse complement strand
CCTCTTTGGTGAAAGTCCTTATCGATAGTGGATGCTTCTCCGACAAATCCATCAATAGTGGTGTTGACAACAAGCAAACGCAGTTCGGCTTCATCAACAGCACCAACGGCTTTGCTTCCGCGATGCTTATCGAAGGAAACTACTGGTATAACGAATCCAGCGAATTCGGCTATTTCGAAGCTTATAAGAAGAGAACCCGCGAAGATCGTAATATCGGCTGGATGTCTCTTCCTTCTCAATTGACTGGCTCTGTTGCCGTTGATCCAACGGGAGAAGGCTATAAGACCCCGTTACTCGACACCGGCTATTCTTTCTGCGTTGTCAACAAAGCCTTGATGGAAAAATCCAGCGAAGGAACTAGACGCGCCATCCTCGACTTCGTTAAATTCCTTTATACCGATCCCCAATTACAAGATTTCACCAAGACCACAGGCACGGCAAAAGCCGCTCTTGATTATGGCTTCTACGACGATGAAGTGATTTCTTCTTTAAGCGGCTTCCAAAAACAAGTCCTTGCTTTGAAGAAGAATAACGGGGTCGTCTATTCGACCGCGGCCTCGAAAACCTTCCGCCGCCACCAAGCCGACTTCCAATTCGGTATCCGAGCTCCGATTTGGCAATCCACCATCGGCAGAACGACTTATTATGATTACATCACTGCCTTCACCGACCGCGATCAAAACAATTCGCCTGCCGATGTTGTCAAAGGCTCCTTCATCCCTAAGGACCTTTGGGAAAATACCTACTACGTGAAGTAATTAACCATGAAGAAGAGATACTTATTCGCATCGATTTTTGGGATTTCTGCCTTGCTCGGCGGGGTTGCTCTTTCTCTTTCCCTAACAGGGAATATGGGCCATTCTTACGAAATCAAAGCAGAAGACGCATCGTTTATCGCGGATAAGGATCTTCCTGAAACTTACAAGATCAATTCTTCTTTCTCCACCCCAAAAGGCAAGATCTCCTATCAAGGGGTGGAGTATTCCTACAACGATTATTATCTGAGATATCCGGATGGGAAAATCTACAAAAAGGATTCCTATGTCCTTGATGTCGCGGGGAAATACGAATGCCGCTTCTTCTATAAAGAAGGGGCAACGGAAATCAGCACATCCTATTTCTTCAAAGTCTTCAATGAAGCTTACTCGATGTCAAATAGCTCTTCCTATGCCCAATATGTTTCTGCCATTCCGACGAAATATGAAACCACGCCAGGCATCACCGTCTCTTTGGCCGAAAACGATATGTTCACCTTCGCGCAACCCGTGGACATTTCTGACGCCACCTTGGATAAGCCATTAATCGTTTATCATCCACACGCCTATTCTCTTCGCGCTAATCCCGCTAACGCAGGGAAAGACATGACCCCAGGCGTCATCTATGAATACGATGATGTCAATAAGCCTCGTCCTCTTCCTCTAGATGCCAATTGCTCGGTGGTTAGGGTAACCGATGCTTATGATCCGTCGATTTATTTCGAGACCTATATTTATTACCGCACGGCCAACCAAAGCAATAACCGTCAGCAGCAATATGCCGTTGCTGGCGCTTCCAATCAGAACAAAGTTGGCATTGAACCGGCTTCTGATGTGCGTTCTGCTGCTAGGCTTGTCACCATTGATGGCGTTTCCTATCGTGAATGGATTGGCCAATCTCTCAATGGCTTTGGTATCAACTTGAATACCGCATCCGGCACAATCAAAGAACGGCGATATCGCGATGATGGTCCCTATACGTCAGCCATCGGCACGACCTTTGATTTGGCCTCTACGGCCGACATTTCCAACGCGGACGATTATGGCTATTCGATTTTCTACGACTACAAATCGATGAAGCTCTATATCAAGCACGTCAATAATTTTTGGATCAACGATCTGGATGAGCCGATTTTGCATAACGATAACCTCTTCCCTGGCTTTACCACGGGAGAAGTATTCATCTCCGTTTATGCTACCGAATACGCGGATAAAACCGCGACGATCGATATTGAATCGATATACGGGGTCGATAATTTGGGTAGCGACAAAGTGGAAGATAATTTAGCCCCAACGATTTTGCTTGATAACGATAACAACCGTTTCAATATCGCGGTCAACGATCCTTTCCATCTCTTCACACCTAAGGTGATCGACTATAACTTCAAAGGCGATTTGACCACCCAGGTTTATTACGAATACGGCAACGCTCAGCAACATCAAGTCAGCGTCGTCGACAACACCTTCACCCCGGCCAAATCGGGGAAATATACCGTCGTCTATACGGCAAAAGACGCGTTTGGAAACGTTGGAACAAAAGAAGTGGAGCTTTATGCCATCACGACCAAATCCAACAAATCGATTGATTTCGAAGTCCAAGAAATCAAAACCGTAGAAGCGGGGCAGAAGATTACTTTGCCTACCCCGGTTACTACCGTTTATAACAACGAGCTTTCCATTTCTTGCCAAGCTATCTTTGAAGATGGTTCGGTTACCAACATCAATACTTCGACTTGGGAATTCTTTGTGAAGAAAGTCGGGAAATACGAGATCGTCTACGATTATAACGATGGCATCTCTTCCTATCGTTATTCCTATTTCTTGGACGCAACGACTTCAGACAACATCTATCTCGAAGATGTCTCGCTTCCGAAATATTTCATCAAAGACGCAGCCTATACGTTGGAGTATGCCGATGCGGTGAAAACGAATTCTAAAGATCTCGAATACGTAGAACCGGAAGTCTACGTTAACGAAGACGGGGCTGGCTTCAATAAGAAGATCAACATCAAAAACTTCGTCACGTCTGCCTCCTCTTCGGTTCAATTCGAATATCGAAACTCTGGCAAAATCATCTACACCTCCGACGTCATCCCAGTGAAAGACGTTGCTTTCAAAGGAAAATTAGATAAGCAACTCTATTTCGATAATGAGAATGTGAATGTCGAAGCTACTCCTTCATTCTTGCTATTCTCCCCGCAGACGAATGAAGGTGGCAAAACCACATTCATCAACCCGTTAAATTTCTCCAATCTCCTTTTGACTTTCGATCTTGGTAGCAGCAATTTGACCGCTTCTCGCCTTAACGTCGTCTTGACCGATTTTGAAGACGAGACCAATCAATATGTCATCACTTTTGCTGGGAAAACCGACGGCAAGGCAATCGAGATCAATTTCAATAACGAAATCGCCTATAACGTCAGTCCGGCCTCCTATACCTTATCCTATGATCCCATGAGAGGAATTCTCTCGGATTCCTTTGATAATGCCGTCTCTTTATCCAATCCATTCCCCATGGACCGCTTCTACCTCTCATTTGAGTTCGTTAACATCAAAGGGCCGTCTCTACTTGCTTTAAGAAACATCAATGGCCAGACCATGAACTCTTCTTCTGGCGATAGCACCGCGCCAACAGTTAACGCTCCTCATATTGAAGGCAACCATTCGTTAGGCTCTTCTATCGATTTGGATTTCTTCTATCCGGCCGATACGCTTTCTCCTTATTTCGAAGGCAATTATTTCTTCACGGTCACCTATTATGAGAATGATGATTTTGAAGGTGGGCAAACCGTTTATAGCACGGCAAACGTTGCTTTAGATGGCGAGCAAGACATCACCCAATTCCATTCCTTCGCTTTGGATAAGCCAGGTGTCTATGAGATCTATTACACGTACAAAGACCAAGCCGGGAACAATTCGGGACTCAACGGGCTAAGGATGGTCTATTGCACGGATAATCTCGCCCCAACGATTTCTCTTGATGATGGCTTTGATACTTCAACGGTCGTCTTAGCTTTTTTGCATAGCGAGCACAAGATCAAAGGATATCAAGTCAGCGACAATTACGATAAGAACGTCGAGGTTTCTATCTATGTCCTTGATCCTGATTTCCTCTATTCCAAATTAAGCGGCAAAAAGCTCGCTTTAGAAAAAACAGGCGATTACCGCATCTATTATTGCGCGATGGATTCTACCGGTAATTTAGCGATGACCTACTACACGGTTAGGGTGAAATAAAGGAGGAAGGAAAGATGAAACGATCTAATTTATGGAAACGATTCGGCTCCTTCTTGGCCCTAATTTGCATCCTTTCTAGCTGTGGCAAAGGCAAGGTTTCGATTTCTAGCGACGATTATCAACACGTCCACATTGATGAAAATGGCGTCGTTACCACCGGATATGAAGATATCCATGTCGATCCCGAAACGACTTATTTCCAAGGAAAGCACGATTTCCATTACACGAAATCAGGAAAGGCGTTTGTCCGCGATGGCAAAACCAACTACAAATTGGTTGTCCCTGAGACCGCCTCGAATCAGATTTCGCTTGCTCGAGAAGAATTCGTCCATTTCTTTAAGCAGGCCACAGGCATTACCATTTCCGCCGTTACCGACAAAGGGCTTTCCTTCAATTCAAACGACACGTACATCTCTTTAGGTCAAACGAACCTCTTAAAAACCTCTGGCCTAGAAATCGATTTGAATGAATTAACCGATGATGGATGCCGCATCGTCACGAAGAACAACACCATCTTCATCGTCGGCGGAAGCGATTATGGCACCCTCAATTCCGTTTATGATTTCATGCACATCTATTTTCATTACGAGCAATATTCTCCCGATGTCTATGAGATTGACCGTAACGTCAAAAACCTCGTTTTGTATTATTTCGATGTAACCGACATTCCCGATGTTAGGCATCGCGCTCAGAATTATGGCTTCTTGATCCCGGGGAATGGCAATTACGATCAAAGCAATTACGGCTACCGTATGCGCACTTCCAAAGGCAGAGGCTTCTACTTCATGCCGGTTTACCGCGACCTCGATGATTATGGTTCGCCCAGCAAACTATCCACCAACACGGATACCTACGTTCCTTTTAGCGTCTATGGCGGATCTCATCCTTCCTGGTTCTCCGATTTATCGACGTCCATCGCTCCGCAGCTTTGCTATACGGCCCATGGAAACGCGGAAGAATACGAGGCCCTCGTGGATCTTGTATTCCGCAAGATCAAGAATTCGATGGTCCATTTCACCCCAGCTGCCTATCCGCACATGAATGTCATGACCTTCACGATGGAAGATAACCACAATACCTGCAATTGTCCCCATTGCACCGCGCATGAACAACAATATGGTGCTTCAAGCGCCGCCCTCATCCAATTCGTGAATGAAGTGGCCAAAAGAGTAGATGCTTGGCAAAAGCTACCAGAAAACAAAGCCTATTACCGCGAAAACTTCCAAATCATCTATTTCGCTTATAACGCATTTGTTGATGCGCCAGTCAAAATTGAAGGAACCGGCGACCAACTCGTCTATACTCCAAGTGATCCTTCGGTAGTTTTGGAGAAGAATACCGGCGTTTATCTCGCCATCATCGATCGTGGTGATTTCCAATTCGATTTCTTCAACAACCCCATCCATAATGCCGGAGTCAATTCCAACATGGGAATCAAAGAGACGATCGATTCTTGGGGATGCCTCACCGATTCCACCTATTTATGGCTTTATCAAACGAACTTCACCAACTATCCTTATTTCTTCGATTCGTTCTCTTTCTACAACCAGCCGATGTATAACTACATCTCTTCCAAAGGGCTAAAGATGTTCTTTGCCCAGGGGCAAGATACCTCCGCTAGTGGATTAACGGGCACCAACTTCAATAATTTGAAGGTCTATCTCAACTCCAAATTGTCTTGGGACTCGACGTTAGATCAAACGACGTTGATGGACCGTTATTTCAAAGCGATGTATGGCAAAGCCTATCAACAGATGTGGGATTATTTTGGTTTGCTGCGTGCCTACAATTCCAAGATTTTGGAAAAATACGGCGACACGCTCATCAATAATCGAAGCATTTATAACGGCATCAGCAAGAGAGATTACCATTCTCTTGCCGGTTTAAATAGTTTGATCGAGCAGATTGACAGAGCACAGGAAGTTAATGCTGCCTCTTCTTTAAGTGACGAAGAAAAGAGAATCATCAAATACAACATTGAAGCCGAGGGCTTCTTCCCCTTATACGCGAAACTATCTTTATATGGCGAGATTGATTTGACGTATCAAGAATGCGTCGAACTAGCGACCAGGCTAAAAGAAGACATCTATGCCCTCCGCTTAGAAGGGATGATGACCCGCGAAGCCGGAGGAAGCTCCGTTGCCGAATTGCCTGAGGTCTATGCATAGGAGGACGATATGAGAAAATTGCCTTTGATATCTTCTATCTTGGCCTTGGCTTCGTTCTCTTTATTTAGCTGCGGCCAAAGCGGAACGACTTCTTCAGAAGTGGAGAAAACTAACCGCATCGTTTTGAATTCCACCTCGGTTGCTTTAGGAATTGGGGATACCTTCTATTTGACCGTCGCTTATGAAGATTTGGATCAAGATTACGACGTGATTTTCACTTCAAGCGACCCTTCCGTTATTACGGTGGATGAAGAAGGGGTCGTCACGGCTATCGCGGAGGGATCTGCTTGGGTTGATGTAAGCAAGGGAAACGCGAATGCGAAATGCGACTTCCTCGTCTCCTTAAATGATTTGGTGCCTGCTCTTGTTGTTGAAGGCATCGAAGACCATCATCTATCTTTGGATACCCAAACCCCGTTCACCTTCGATTCGAAAGTAAGATTTGGCAATGCCTTCTTCGAACCCGAAAGCCTTACTTACTCTATCGAATCCATCACGGGCGAAGGCAGAATGGAAGGCGATACTTTTATCCCGACCAAGCAAGGAACCTTGAATCTAAAAATCAATGCTTCTTTCCGCGGAAATGAGTTACACGTCTATCCGATTTTCATCGAAATCAAAGAATCCGTTATCTTCACCTTGAAAGAGAAAAACGAAGAGGGCAGGGAATATGCCGAAATCCGCCTCTATACGTTTGAACAATATAAAGAGCAAACCTATCGCACGGAATTCACTCCTTTGATTGGATTAAACGTCAATGGCGAAGATCTTTCTGATCAAGTAGAGATGACGGTTGTCGATACGGAAGGTGTCGTAAATTACGATTCTTCCTCGCACACAATTTCTTCCGCGAAAATGGGTAGGGCATCATTGCTTCTTACCTATGGTAGCTATAGCAAAGAAATCCCGATCATGGTCAATTATGTCTATATCGATGAATATATCGACGAAGACTTGATCATCGATGCCTCGATTGGTGAATTCCCTTCTGACATCTTCGATTATTTCCCTGGCGATGAAACCATTTTAAAGGCCGCATCGGTTGATGGAAGCGTCGAATACCAGGTCCAAGGCGGGAAAGTCCTTGGCATCCAATCCCATAACCTTGCGAAGCAACAAATCGTCTTATTCAATAGCAAAGCCGCTTGCGTCGTTACCTTCAAAGCTTATGCAAAAGTTATCACCAGCGCCGAAGATCTAAAGGATTTCCAGATTGATTTCGGTGCCGATATCGAAAAAGTCCAGAAATACCAAAATGACGGCTATTACATCGTTGCAAACGATATTGATTGCAGTGGTGTTTCTTATGGCGACAATACGAGAATGATCGGCAAAGGTCCTAATGAGATTACCCCTTCCTGCGGATTCGTCGGCACGTTCGACGGCCAAGGGCACGTCATCCGTAATTTTGAAGCTCCTTTTGGCGGGCTATTCCTCATCCTTGGCAATAGGGCAGAAGTAAAAAACGTGGCCTTCGTCGATGCCAAAATCACCAATAACTCTAAGAATAATAAATTCGTCTTGGCAACCTATGTCTATGGAGCAACGGTGAAAAATGTCTTCATCAATTCTGCTTCGAGCATGGTTTCGCAAGATAACGCGATGGTCGCGGCTTGCTTTACCGATAGCGCGAACGTGAATTGCTGCTTATTTGAATACACGGGTTCCGTATCCGCTCCATTAAATTATGGGGCGATGACCGTTTTGACTCAAAGCACCCGGTTCAACGATTCTTCCTACAATAGCGTCATCCTCGTTTCGGAAACCCCGATGACGGTTAACCGCAAATATTATTGCGACACAAGGCGATATGCAGATCTTGATGCCAAAGAATACGACTATCGCCCCGTAAGCACCATCAAACATTATTCGACTTACGAAGATATGGCAAATTCCACCAACGATTATTCCGCTTTTGACGAAAAATATTGGTCTACCGAAGGCAACATCTTGTCTTGGAAGAACGCATGAGGAGGTCACATGTCCACGTTATCTCTAAAGAAAGTAAACAAAATCTACCCAAACGGAGTTCAGGCGGTCTTTGATTTTGATTTGGAAGTCGCTGATAAAGAATTCATCGTTTTCGTCGGCCCTTCTGGATGTGGCAAATCGACGACCCTCAGGATGATTGCCGGGTTTGAAGAAATCACCGATGGCGAGATCTGGATTGACGATACCTGCGTTAACACGATGGCTCCGAAAGACCGCGATATCGCGATGGTCTTCCAAAATTACGCCCTATATCCCCATATGAGCGTCTATGAGAACATGGCCTTTGCTTTAAGACTAAGGAAAACCTATCGCCCTGTGGTTGAACTTGATTCGGATAACCCCGAATTCAAAGCCAAGAAGCAAGAGATCATCGATCAAAAGCAAAAAGAATTAAACGAAGGATTACTTGCTTTAAAGGCAGAGAAAGCCAGCAAAGATCGCATCAAACAATTCAAGTTCGAAAAAAGCAACGAAGCCAAAGTCGCTTTGGTGGAGCTTGAAGAGCAATACTCCACCCAAGTCCTCTCTTTCGACCGAAAGAAAGTGAAAGAGTTGACCGAAGAGCTAAAGAAACTAGAAAAAGCCGACCCCATCGACGAGAAGCGCATCGAAGAAGTGAAAGAGGAACTCAAACAAGTCCAAAATACGGACGATACTCCTTTGTATGCTTTCCGTCATTATAACGACAAAGAGATTGCTGATCGCGTCATGTCCGCGGCCGAAATTTTAGGGCTTATCCCTTATTTGAAGAGAAAGCCAGCCGCTTTATCGGGCGGACAAAGGCAGCGTGTTGCCTTAGGAAGAGCGATTGTCCGTCATCCTAAGGTCTTCTTGATGGACGAGCCCTTATCCAATTTGGATGCTAAGCTACGCGTCCAAACCCGAAGTGAAATCATCAAAATCCATCAACGGGTTGGCGCGACGACGATCTATGTTACCCACGACCAGACCGAAGCCATGACGATGGCTAGCCGTATCGTCATCATGAAAGATGGCTATATCCAGCAAATCGGCACCCCGGAAGAAGTCTATTCCCATCCGGCCAATATGTTCGTTGGCGGCTTCATCGGTTCCCCTTCGATGAATTTCCTTAAAGGAACCTTCGATGGCAAGAATTTCATCGTCGATGGCGATAGTAACGTCAAGATCACTTTGAATCAAGAATGCAGGGATCGCTTGGCTTCTTGGTTAAGCAAACGCCTTGTCTTAGGCATCCGCCCAGAAGACATTTATGAAGAAGGCGATCAAAATAACGAAACGCCAAGCAACCTCGTCAACGTTCAATGCGATATCGTCGAGCTTCTAGGACATGAAAAGATCGTCTATGGCAGCATCGACAAACAAAAGATCACGATCAAAGAACCCGCGAAGCATCGCGTCCAAATTGGGGATACACGTGCCTATTGTTTTGATTTGGATAAGGTTCTCTTCTTCGACGAGGAAACGACAAAGGCCATTGAACTACTATGATCTTCTCCCGTTATTATTCGACATCTGAGCCTAGCTCTAAGAAAGGCAAATGCCCGCCGATAAAAGTGCATCTGCCTACTTATGAAGTTTTCACTTCGATTGTCGGATATCTCAAAAGGAACGGATATGAAGGAGTGGAGGCCAACGAACAATATAACGACATCTTCGCCAAAAGAAACGAATACGAAGTCTCGGTTCAGATCGCTAGCGATGGCGGAGATAGCCTCGTCCAACTATCGGTCTACTACGACAAAAAATTCAACCACGTGAAAGGACTATTCACCGGAATCTATAACGATTTGGAGGAACTCTTCAGCAATTATGCCTAATATGGTCGCCAAAAAAAGAAAAAGGACATCGCCCTTCAAGAATTCTCGCTACATGAAGCGGCTGATCTTTTATATCCTCATTTTGGCGTTGCCGTTACTTCAATTCGCTTTGTTTTATATCTACGTCAACATCGATAGCATCATTCTTGCTTTCCAGCATTATGAAATCGCCGATGGCGGGGGATATGTCAGCTCTTTTGCCGGCATCGAGAATTTCAAAAACGTCTTCCTGATATTTAAAGAAAAGCCTCAGTTGATTGAGAACTCTTTAATTTTGTTCGTTGTCGAATTCTTTATTGGCATTCCTCTTGCGCTACTTTTCTCTTATTACATCTATAAGCGAAAGCTTTTCGCCGGATTGTTCCGCGTATTGCTATTCCTTCCTCAGATTATCTCGGGCACGGTCTTTGTCATTATCGTCAAAGTCTTGCTAACAGAAGCTTTCCCTGGATCTCAGCTTCCAGACTTGCTTGTGAATTCGACTATTGATGTAAGAAGAACGACATTGCTTTGTTTCGTCCTCTTTATGAGCTTTGGTACGAACGTCCTTCTTTTCACCGGCGCGATGACCAATATCCCGCCTTCTTTAGTGGAAGCAAGCGAACTCGATGGTTGCAACCCCATCCAGGAATTCTTCCACGTGACCCTGCCTTGCATTTTCCCAACGATTGTTTCCTTCATCATCATGACGATAGGAACAATCTTTACCAATCAAATGTATCTATTCACCTTTAGCTTCCAAGACGACAAATTGGCGACCATCGGTTTCTTCCTTTATAGCGAAGCCCAAAATCGAGCCGGTGGACTTGTCCCGGATTCGGTTGAAGTTGCTAGCTATAGCACCTTAAGCGCCTTCTCTTTGCTCATCACGATCGTCTTATTCCCGGTCACCCTCATCGTCCGGAAATTGCTGCTCAAATATGGGCCTTCTGCGAAATAGGAAAGTATTATGGCTAGATTGAAATTGAATCGAAAAAACAGAATCAAGAACAAATCGCTAGTCGGTACCCTTTTCTATTCCTTGATCGCTTTGCTTTTGGTGGTGTTCACCATCATCTTAACTTTGATCGTCTTATGGACGATCTTGAATTCCTTTAAATCCGGCTATGAATTCGATGCCGGGAATTATTTTTCCTGGCCGACAGGAGAATATGATCCGGAATTTGGCTTCTTCGATAATTTCATCGACATGCTGACGAAATTTAAGATTCAAATCGGGGACCAATCGTATTATTCGCGTCTATTCGGACAAATCATCCAGCCTCCTCGGGAAGTTAGCTTCGCGATGATGCTTGTCTACACCTTAATTTATGCGGGCTTAGGCGGGTTATTGCAAACGATCGTCCCGGCTGTTGTTGCCTATATCCTTTGCAAATACAAATTCAAATTCTCGAAGATCCTTTATGGCATCGCTCTCATCGTTTATATCATCCCGATTGTTGGCAATTATCCAGCCATGATCACTTTGATGAGGGACCTAGGCATCTATAACACCTTGCACGGATCGTTGATTCAGAAATTCAATTTCTTCGGCATGTACTTCTTCGTTTTCTATGCCTATTTCGAGAATTATTCGGATACGTATCTTGAAGCCGCGGAAATCGACGGGGCTAATCAACTGCAAACCATCACCCGCGTTGTCCTTCCGATGTCGATCAAACTGATATCCACGGTCTTCCTCATTTCCTTTGTTAACCTTTGGAATGACTATCAATCTCCCTTGCTATATATGCCAAGCTATCCAACCCTTGCCTATGGCATTTACCGCTTGTCTTCTGGCAGCGCGGGGGCTTTAGGCATCACGGTCACGACGACGATGAAATTCGCCGGAGTCATCTCCACGGCATCGCCCATTGTCCTTCTCTTCATCTTCTTGAAAGACAAGCTCATGGCGAATCTATCTTTGGGAGGCATTAAAGAATGAGGCCATCGAAAACGACGTTAATCTCCGTTTCATCCCTTACTTTATCCTTTCTTGCCATCACTCTTGCCGTTACTTTCTCCCCCAATTCCATCTTTGCTTCGCCGGTGAATGAGGAATGGGTCCATTACAATAAAGTGGACGCCTCGACCACCCAAAAAGGCATCAAAGAATATTGGGTTAGTTGCTCTAGCCATACTAATCTTTTCTCCGCCCCGACTAATGGAACCATCACCGAAGGCGGAACCCCCGCTAGCCAATTCATCAATTCCTTGCCCGATAATGATGAAAGGCTCATCAAGCCGTATAGCAAATTGTTTGATTTCAATGACGGCGTCAATTCCTATATTTCGATTTATGATGGCTTCAACTCTTTGTCTTTGGTTGATAACGAAGGGATTGATGGTAGCAAAGCCTTGAAGGCATCCTTTACGGGAACTGGAGGCAAAGATTCCCATCTTCGCATCGACAAAGGATATCTTGATTATGTCTTCTCCGATCCAGAGATTAAGGCGTTATCTTTCTATGCAAAAGGGACGGTGACAACCAACAATTTCCGTCATATCAAAGTCGATGCCTCATATGTGAATAACAACAACGAGATTATTTCTTGCTACGAACGGAACAATACGGGCTATGGCATCGCCAATACCTATAAGCAATTCCTCCTTACTCGTGGCGTTTATTCCCAAATGGGCGATAACGATTGGTTTATCCAATATGGGGCGAGTGGACCCTATGACCTTTACCTGGATAATTTCGCTCTGTCTTATACGGATTGTTACGATTACAATTCGCGCAACGGCCTCGAAAATGGATATGCGACCGTTTCTGGAACGAATTTCTACCTCCGTAATCCGGTCACGGCAGCCGCTCAATTTCAAATTAATGGGTCCGCTTTAGATACCACCTCGGTTGGGCCAAATTATGAAAAGCACACCGAAGGAGAAAGATCGATCGCCTTCAAAAAGAATAGTGGTTATCTTTCTTTGGCCATCAAAGACCAAAACGGCGGAAATCCGACGATCCCGGATGAAGGCATCCTCTTTGATTTTTATTCAACGGTCGATTTCAATGGTTGGTGGTCTAGCGGCAGTGGAGCAATTTTAGATGGTACAAATGGCCGCATCGTCTCCCAAGAGAACGAATCCATCCGAAACGGTAAATGGCATACCTTCCATTTCAAGAAATCTCAGATTACTGCCGACGGCAGATTCCTTATCCTCCAAGGCTCGCCTACTGGCACCGTTTATATCGATAACATCCGTCTTGCGACCAATGAATTGACTTCCTTTGAAAACGTAGGCGCTTTCCATGTTGATTGCTTCTCCGATGCAAACGACGGGCATGCCGGGGCTTCCAAATTCAAATTCGAAAACACGGAAGCCAACATCAAAGCATGCACCAATAGCGGAGTCTTCCTTTTCTCTTGCCGCTGGAAAGCAGCCACGGGAGCAGAAATCACAACCGAAAGAGCAAGCCATGGCTTATATAGCTTAAAGTTAACGAAAAAAGCCGAAGGAACGATGGAGGTTAACCCCGAATACGTCAAGATGATGGGGGATGAGGATGTCCTTGTCTTCGATGCCTATACTGACGATATGAGCCGACTGACCGCGACGACGATGGCTGGCCACACCTTGACCTTGAAAAAGGGCGAATGGACGACCTTGAGCCTATCTAAGGCCGACATTACCGAAAGCACGGGACGCTTCACGACGAATGCTTTCGGAGCCGGCACCATCTATATCGATAACATCCGTATCTCTCACTATTCTTCCTATAGCAACATGGGACAAGCCCATTATTCTCCTTCTACTGGACTAAAGATCAAAACATCCTCTTCCATCGATGAATTCGTTTCCGTTTCTATTGATGGAAATACCGCCTTTATTCGTGGGGCTTCCGGCAACGAAGTCGAGATCGATCAAAGTCCTGTTACTGAAGGTATTCACCTTGCGACGGTTTCCTATATCCACGACAATCACCATCTTTGCGAGCATATCTATTTCGAACCCGTTGCCTTTGCCGATGCTTCTAGCGGAATTAACATCTCCGTTGCCTATGGCGCTAACACCTATTACACCTTATCTGGCTATTCCAACGTCTATCGCATGATGGTAGGCGAACACGAATTCCCCTATGAGGTCAGTAGCTCAAATTATCTATTGCCGCATGCTGCTTTGGTGCAGATGCTCCCAGAATCTAATAATCAAAAGGTTTCTGGCACGGTCAAATTGAAGATCTTCACCACGAATGGCAATCATATTGTTCCAATCAATGTGACTTTATCTGGAACCGCGACGATGAAAGCTATCCCCAATTATCAAGGAGACGGCATCGCTACCCACGCTTATTCCTCCACCAATTCCCAAGCGTCGAGAAGCGATTACGAGTCGTATTTGGGAATCGACAAAGTCGTCGAATTCCAAAACACGGGCTTGGAGATGATGTATGAGCAAGCCATCCAAATCGGGCGATACGAGACCGCTTTAAGTGATGCGGAGGCCTATCTTTTCGATAATGCGGCCAAGCTCAATCAAAAGGTGATGGTCGTTGATTTATGCTTCACCGTCTTAAGCAAATACAACACTTCGATCATCGGCGTCGATTTGCTGGAAAGCGTGGATACCGATGGCAATCCAACCGGGAATAAATTCGCCCATCAATACATTCCTAAGGTGGGCGACAATTATCGCTTCTCTACCACGGATGATCTTGATGCTTTCGTTGAGCATCGTCTTGGCATCTACATGAATCATCCCGCTTGCTTTGGCGTCAATGTCGGCGACGAGCAAACCTATAAGATGCTTAATGGCGGCTTCAAAGACCTCATGGCTTCCATCAAGAGAGTTAAAACCAAACTGAGCCGCGAAGATTTCTACGTCAATGCCAACCTGCAGCCTCTTTCAACTTCCGATGCAGTGCTTACGGGCGTTACGTCTTCTGGCACCGTCAGTGACGCGCAACACGAAGCGAATTACAAAACGTATTTGAACGCCTTCGTCGCCAATAGTGGCCTCGATTACATCCAATTCGATGCTTATCCCTTCGCTTCTAGCGACAAAGACAATATCTACGAGAAGAAGGGCCTCAACTATTTCTATATGCGCAACTTGCTTATCGTTGCCGAGTATTGCAAAACCAATAATCTCGATATGTATTTTGTTACGCAAGCCGTGACATATTATGGAACGAGAATCCTTAACCGCGCGGATATTGCCTGGATCAATAACATGGCCTTAGGTCTTGGCGTGAAGCATATTTCCTATTTCGTCTATTGCGTTAGGGCGGTGACAGGCAGCGAAACCTGGATTGATAACAGTTCCTTCTTAGACGTCGATGGGAATAGAACCGATCTCTATTATTATTTCCAAAGCCAGATTCACGAGATCAACGCTTTCGCGCCGGTCATCTCTAGTTTCGATTACGAATGGATGCATTTATATAAATACAACTTAAGTTACAATAGCGCGAAGATCTATTCGAAGACGACATCTTCCGCTTCTTATCCTTCTAGTTCTACTTATGGTGAGCTAACGAACGTCTCAACAACAAGAGACTGGGTTTTGGCTACAGGATTAAGAAACAAAACCGATAACAAATACATGTATATGGTCCAAAACGTCTATAACAGCTTCAGCGCGGAGCTATTGCAGACCATCACGATGACTTTCAACCAGAATTATGAATATGCCGTCATTTACGAATCCGGCTTGCCTCGCGTTGTATCAATGGGCGCGAAAACGCTGCAAATTAAATTATCTGCAGGACGTGCCGCTTACGTGATGGTTTATTAATTAGCAGTGCTCTTTGATGAATTTGATGACGCCGGTGGACCAGCCATGGCATAAGCTATGACGGTAGCCGACATAGCAATAGGCCCCATAATCGCCATGGATATCTTTTTTGGACGGATCGATTTCGTCGACACGTCCCGAATCTTTACACCACGACAAATCGAAATCTTCCCAAAACGAGGTTGCTCCTTTTTCTAGCATCGCCCCGTAATATTCTTTCATGAGTTTGATGGCCAAAGCTTCGTCTTTAGAAGCAATCGCCGAGAGGATGTAATAACTCATGAACGTCGAGAATCCTTTTGCCCCATCTTTGATGAGCAATTGGTATTCTTCTTCGCTTAATTCGCCCGTCGCGAAATATTTTAAGGCGATGACTTGTTTCTTCACCTTAGCCACGAGGGGTTTAACAAGGATTTTACGTTTGATGTTATCTAAACGAGTCTCGTCTAATCCAAGAATCGAATATAGATCCTTCATCTTGTTGATGGCCATTAAGAAGATGCAACGGATGCCGACATCTTCGTCAATGGTTCCAACGGTTGGCCAATCGACCATATGACGGATTTTTGAATCCAATTCCCCTTGTTCATTGATTAGATTATCAAATAAGCCTTCTAAGCCGAGAAGATAGGATTGCTTCGATTTTAGATAATCAAGGCAACCGAATTCTTCGTAATAATCATGAAGGATGATGACCCACCACATCGAATAGGTGGATATCGCGTTGATGAAGGTTGGAATCGGATAAGCCTCTTCGGCCGCATCCAAAGAGTTTCGAATGGGAGAGACGTCTCCATAAAGAGTCATCAAAGCCATGACTTCAGGAGCGCAATCGCCAATCCAAACGACACGGTCCCTTTTAATGCCATCCCAGATATATCCGCTAGAAGAACAAAGATCGATTGTTCTTTTCGCGACATCAAAGATTTCCTTAATGGTTTTGTCTTTTCCTGAATATTCATAGATTAGTGGGGCGGAGAAAAGATTGTTTTTGCAATAGATGCCTCGGATATAGACTTCTTTTTCTTCGAGGATATCGATGCGGGCGAAGCGGAAGCCAGTATTCCCAATTTCTAAATCCGCCGACCAAGTCAGCATCGTTACGAAATCTCTTAAAGAATGGTCGTTGGTTGGATTTCTTTTCTCGCCTAACGAAGAATTGACTTCGCCTAAGCTTTCGCCAAAACGGACTCGGATTTTACAATTTGGCGAAGTTAATCCCGCGGTGAAGACGCGTAGCCCTCCGCACATTTCTTTCCCGAAATCGAGGATGAGATAAGATCCTTTTCCTTTGAATTTGGTGAAATCTTTCCACATGGAGGCTAGGCCAAAATGCAACGCGCATAACCTCGTTGGTTGAAATAGATAATCAAGATTCTCCACACCTTCGGAGGCAATGATCTTAGAAGGCAAAAGATATTCAGTCATTGATTTTTCTTCTTTCCTTTGGGCAATGGCCGAAGAATTTCTTATAAGCGGAGAAAAAGGTTGGGTAATATTTGTATCCAAGTTCATAAGAAACTTGCTTTAACGATTTCCCTTCTTCAAGCAAGAAATTCGCGGCCTGCATTTTCTGGATCAGGATATATTGGGAGATGGGAACGCCCATCGCTTCTTTGAAGACGTGCTGGAGATAACTTTTGGAGAAATTCATCCCCGCGGCGATGGAATCAATCGTGATTTTGTTGTTCACGTTGTCATT
>ODAI012260972.1_pt1 | contig 17375 bp, 13 predicted proteins | sample 1539321 | NCBI WGS metagenome assembly ODAI01 (sample SAMN02144231, study PRJEB22623) | gut metagenome | biome: sheep rumen | host: Ovis aries | place: New Zealand | reverse complement strand
GAGACCGGAAACTGCAACACCGCCGGCATTAACAGCCTTGGAAGGAGCAACTCTCACGCCGCTTTCCGTGAGGTAAGCGATAGCTTCGTTGGTTGTAGGCATATTGGAAACTTCGCTATAGTACTTTGTGCCGTTTGCAACGATCTTCTTTGCTTCTTCGATGTTGACTTCGTTCTGTGTAGCGCAGGGCATGATGATATCAGCCTTAACGCCCCACGGCTTCTCGCCTGCGTGGAACTCTGCACCGAACTTGTCTGCGTAATCCTGTGCTCTGTTGCGGCAGGAAGCGCGCATTTCGAGCATATATGCGATCTTTTCGGGAGTGCTGATGCCGTCCTTGTCATATACATATCCGTCGGGGCCGGAGAGTGTAACGATCTTACCGCCGAGCTCTGTAACCTTGAGAGCAACGCCCCATGCAACGTTACCGAAACCGGAGATAGCAACTGTCTTGCCCTTGATATCGTCGCCGAAGTGCTTGAGCATCTCAACAGCGTAGTAAGTTGCGCCGTAGCCGGTAGCCTCGGGTCTGATGAGGGAGCCGCCGTACTGGATGCCCTTACCTGTGAGAACGCCGGAGAACTCGTTCTTGAGTCTCTTGTACTGACCGAACAGATATCCGATCTCGCGTCCGCCTACGCCGATGTCACCTGCGGGAACATCAAGGTTCGGACCGATGTGTCTGTAAAGTTCGCTCATGAAGCTCTGGCAGAAACGCATAACCTCAGCATCGGACTTGCCCTGAGGATCAAAGTCAGAGCCGCCCTTGCCGCCGCCCATAGGAAGCGATGTAAGGCTGTTCTTGAAGATCTGCTCGAAACCTAAGAACTTGATGATTCCGATATATACGTTGGGAGCGAATCTGAGTCCTCCCTTGTACGGACCGATAGCAGAGTTGAACTGTACTCTGTAACCTCTGTTTACCTGTACCTTGCCATTGTCATCTACCCACGGAACGCGGAACATTATCTGTCTCTCCGGCTCAACTATTCTCTCAAGAACACCTGCGTCAACAAGATCCTGTCTCTTCTCGATAACGGGCTCGATAGACTCGAAAACTTCCGTTACTGTCTGAATGAACTCGGGTTCATTCGCATTTCTTTTTTTAACTCTTTCGAGGAGTTCTGTGAGATACTGATTTTTGAGTGCCATTGTGGTTGTCCTCCTTATATTATTCTGGCTGAAAATCACGGAAATATCTTCCGCTTTAAATTAACAGTATTATAATACCACATTTGCATATATTTTGCAATAGTTTTTCTGCAAAAAATCAAAAAATAATAAATTTTTGACTTTTTGCAGTGAAAAAACGATGTAAACGGCAGGATTTTTAAAATAATAATGCAAAAGATGCGGACTTTGGCATGACTTTTCTCGGTTTCCAAAAGTTTTTTTAAAAAAATTGTATAAAAGCATTGAAAAAATTATAAAACTGTAGTATAATTAATAATGTATCTGCATATATATGGCCGGATAGTTATATATCAAGACAGTATCTGTGCCGGTGCAGAGTATGGGAAACAGGATGATCAGGAGGAAGGTTATGCTCCATATCGGACTTGATGTCGGATCGACGACGGTGAAGATCGCCATAATCGACGACAAGAACGAATTTGTTTACAAACAGTATCAGAGACATTATTCTGACATAAAGAAAACACTTGCGGAGGTTCTGCTGGCAGGACTCGAAAAAGTCAGCGAAGATGAGATCACCGCTGCGGTAACGGGTTCCGGAGGCATCAACGCCGCAAAGTGGCTCGGAATACCTTTTATTCAGGAGGTAGAAGCCGGCGCGGTCGCTATCGAAGCTCTTATACCTGAAACAGATATTGCTATCGAGCTTGGCGGTGAGGACGCGAAGATCACTTACCTGCGCGGCGGTATCGAGCAGAGAATGAACGGTTCATGCGCAGGCGGCACAGGTGCATTCATCGACCAGATGGCAGCGCTGCTCAATACGGATATCAACGGGCTCAACGAGCTTGCGAAGGACTATGAGACTATCTACCCCATAGCATCAAGATGCGGCGTGTTTGCAAAAAGCGATATACAGCCGCTGCTCAACGACGGCGCAAAGAAATCGGACGTTGCCGCGTCGATATTCCAGTCTGTGGTGAATCAGACCATCAGCGGACTTGCGTGCGGAAAGCCGATAAGAGGAAAAGTAGCTTTCCTCGGCGGACCGCTGTTCTATCTGTCCGAACTGAGAAAACGCTTCATCGAAACTCTGAATATGAAGCCGGAGGACGTGATATTCCCGCCCGATGCCAATCTTTTTGTCGCTACCGGCGCGGCGCTTGCGGACAACAGGCGCAGAATAAGCGTTTCTGAGCTGAAGGAAAAGATCGCAACGCTCGGAAGCGTTGCCGTACATGAGGTGGAGAGGCTTGCACCGCTGTTCGCGAGTGAGCAGGAGAAGCAGGAATTCCTCGACCGCCATTCAAAGGCTATTATCCCGACGGCAGAGCTTTCTCAGCATAAAGGAAAGTGCTATCTCGGTATAGATGCGGGTTCAACCACCACCAAAGCCTGCCTTATAAACGAGAAAGGTGAGATACTCTACTCATTCTACAACAACAATCTCGGCGACCCTTTAAAATCGGTCATCGGGATACTCAAAGACATATACTCGAAGCTGCCGGAGGGAGCTTACATCGCTAAGGCGACCGCCACCGGCTATGGAGAACACCTTATAAAAGCAGCTCTCGGCGTGGATTACGGCGAGATAGAGACTATGGCGCACTACAAGGCTGCCGAACGCGTACTTCCTGGCGTTGAGTTCATTCTCGACATCGGCGGACAGGATATGAAATGTATGCGTGTGAAGAACGGTGAGATCGAGAGCATACTGCTCAACGAGGCTTGTTCTTCGGGCTGCGGTTCGTTCATTGAAAACTTTGCCGCCGCACTCGGAATGACAAGCCGTGAGTTCGCACAGATAGGACTTGAAGCCGAGCACCCGGTAGATCTGGGATCCCGCTGCACGGTATTCATGAACAGCCGGGTTAAGCAGGCGCAGAAGGAGGGAGCGTCCGTTGCGGATATCTCCGCCGGTCTGAGCTACTCGGTGGTCAAGAATGCGCTTTTCAAGGTAATAAAAATACGTGACCCGAAACAGATGGGCGAAAAGATCATCGTGCAGGGCGGCACCTTTATGAATACCTCTGTTCTGCGCGCGTTTGAGCTTACCTGCGGCAGAGAAGCTGTGCGTCCGGATAAGGCAGGACTTATGGGCGCTTACGGAAGCGCACTTGTCGCTATGCAGAGAGACGACGGTGAAGGATCAACGATTTCGCCGCTTGAAAAGCTCGAAAACTTCACTATACAGAAATCTACCGCGCGCTGCGGAAAATGCTCGAACAACTGCCTGCTTACGATAAGCAGGTTCTCGGACGGCAAGCGCTTCATCACTAATAACCGCTGCGAGAGAGGTGCGGGAACAGGTGCTGAGCGTTCTTCGCTCTCGAATATGTATGATTTCAAGTACAAACGCCTGTTTGAATACTACAAGCCGACTCCGAAAGAAGAAGCAAAGCGCGGGATAGTTGGCGTGCCGCGTGTTCTCGGTATGTATGAGAACTATCCGTTCTGGTTCACATTCCTGACAGAGCTGGGATACAGCGTTCTGCTTTCGCCCAAATCGTCGCGGGCGATTTATGACATGGGTATCGAGACTATGCCGTCCGAATCCGTATGCTATCCGGCAAAGCTCTCCCACGGTCACATAGAGTGGCTTCTCAACAACGGAGCTGATTTCATATTCTACCCGTCACTCACTTATGAGATGGACAACGGCGGAAACGGCGACAATCACTACAACTGCCCTGTGGTCGCAAGCTACAGTGAGGTAATAAAGAACTCTGTTCCGAGACTGCGCGACAAGGACGTAAAGTTCATGAACCCGTTCCTCCCGATATATGACAAGAAAGCTATGGTACGCCGCATCGTTGAGGAATTCTCTCCTCTCGGCATAAGCGGAGAAGAGCTCGGTACTGCGCTTGCAAAGGCTTATGCAGAGGACGAAAGGTTCAAGGCTGATGTCCACAAAGAGGGCGAACGCATACTTAAAATGCTTGAAGAGACAGGCAGGAAGGGTATCGTACTTGCCGGAAGACCTTATCATGTCGATCCCGAGATAAACCACGGCATTCCGGAAATGATAAACGGCTACGGCTACGCGGTACTGACGGAAGACAGCATTGCGCATCTCGGGCACGTTCCGCGACCTATACGCGTGGTGGATCAGTGGATGTACCACAACAGGCTCTATAATGCGGCTTCATTCGTTGCGACAAGAAAGGATCTCGAACTTGTGCAGCTCAACAGCTTCGGCTGCGGACTTGATGCCGTAACAACGGACGAGGTGCAGGAGATACTTCAGGGCAGCGGAAGAATGTACACGCTGCTGAAAATAGATGAGGTAAACAACCTCGGTGCAGCAAGAATAAGGCTGCGCTCGCTGATCTCTGTAATGGAGGAGAGAGAACGCACCGGATATGTTTCCGACAAGACATACACCGGCTACACTTCGCAGCCTCCGTTCACAAAGGAAATGAAGAAGCGCTATACGATCCTTGCTCCTCAGATGGCACCGTATCATTTTGAGTTCCTCGAAGCGGCGTTCAGATATTCGGGCTATGACTTTGTAGTGCTGAAAGATTACTCCAAGAAGGTAGTGGATACCGGACTTAAATATGTAAACAACGATGCCTGCTATCCGTCGATACTTACGGTAGGGCAGCTGATGCACGCGCTTGACAGCGGAAAGTATGATCTTTCCCGCACAGCGCTTCTGATAACCCAGACAGGCGGAGCGTGCAGAGCCACAAACTACATAAGTATGATAAAGAAGGCGCTTGCGGACGGCGGTTACGGAGATACACCTCTTCTGTCGCTGAACTTCAACGGATTTGAGAAGCAGCCGGGATTCAAGGTCACACTTTCGCTTGCGCTCAGAGGATTTATGGGTATCGTCTATGGCGACGCGATCTGCCGCTGTCTGTACAGAGTACGGCCTTATGAGATAGAAAAGGGAAGCGCCGACAGGCTCTATGAAAAGTGGAACAAATATCTCTACGAAGATCTGAAGCATATCAGCTACAAGCGTTATAAGCAGAACATCAGACAGCTGGTCAAGGAATTCTCGGAGATACCGGTTTATGATATCGAGAAGCCGCGCGTCGGCGTTGTCGGCGAGATACTTGTAAAGTACAGTCCCGCAGCTAACAACGATGTGGTGAGATTCCTCGAGCAGGAAGGCGCAGAAGCGGTAGTTCCCGATCTTATGGGATTTGTGTATTTCTTCTGCGACCATGCGAACTCCCGCAAGGAATTTCTTACAGTATCGAATATGAGATATTTCCTGAGCAACAAGGCAATAAAGCTTATCGAAAGACTCGAAAAGCCGTTCATCGACGCGATAAAGGGAACCAAATTCGGTTCATTCACCCCTATTGCCGAGATGAGAAAGCTCGTTGACGGCATCGTCTCCACCTGCAACATCGCCGGAGAAGGATGGTTCCTGTCAGCAGAAATGCTCGAACTGCTCGAAAACGGAGTGAATAACATAATCTGTATGCAGCCTTTCGCCTGCCTGCCGAACCATGTTACCGGAAAAGGCGTTATCGGAGAACTCCGCCGCCGCAATCCCGAATCCAACATCATCGCAGTCGATTATGACCCCGGTGCTTCGGAAGTAAATCAGATCAACCGCATCAAGCTCATGCTCACCGCTGCAGTCAAGAAGATCAAAAACAACGACCGCCGGCTCGCAGTCCCCGAAGCTGAGATCAAAGACTCATATTCCGAGCTTATCGAGAACGCCCCCGGCGCTTGAGACTTTGGTCGCTACGCTCGAGACCCTGGTCGCTGCGCTCGAGACTTTGGTCGCTGCGCTCGAGACTCTGGTCGCTGCGCTTGAGACTCTGGTCGCTGCGCTTGAGACTGGGGGAAACCTTTTGTGAACAAAAGGTTATCCCCCAGACCCCCTTCCAAAAAACTTTACACGCTTCGCAATAAAACACCGGAGTATCTGCGTTGTTCGTAATGGATTTATGGAATGTAAATGAAATTTACACGTGGCTATTGACAAGCAAATGCAATTATGATAATATAAAGATACGGTAAATAAAATTTACCTGATAGATGTGTAACCAACTGAGAAAGGAAAAGTTATGGCTGAATTCAAATTCACTTCCGCAAACAAGACCGAGGGCGGTTCCGGAAAAAGCTCCGGCAGCAGAACAGGTATGTTCGTGCTCATTATCGCTGTCGTTATAGTGCTGCTGATAATCGTCTTCAACTGCTTTACTATAGTAAGAGAAGGTTTCATCGGAGTAAAGTACCAGTTCGGGCGCATAGTTGAGGATAACCTCTCCGCCGGGCTCAACTTCCGTATCCCCTTCATCGAGGAGATAGAAGAAGTCGATATCAGAGATCAGATCTATTCCGTGAACGCAAACGCTTACACAAGCGATACACAGAGCGTTCAGAACCTCCAGCTCAAACTCAACTACCGCTATTCAAGCTCGATGCTCTCGAATATAATACGTGAGACAGGCATAAATAATGTGGAGAACAAGCTTCTCGTGCCGAATGTTGCGAAGATCGCAAAGGACGCTATCGGTAAGGTCAAGGCTGAAGACCTTGTACAGACACGTTCTGAGGTGCAGTCCACCATTCAGAATGAACTTACGGAAGTTCTCAATCCCTACGGCATTGTTGTAACAGCTTTTGCTATCGAGAACCTTGATTTTGACCCCGCTTTCGAGGCTTCGATACAGGAAAAGGTAATTGCCGCTCAGGACGCTCTTAAAATGGAGAACAAGACCCGTGAAAAGGAAGAAGAAGCAAAGCAGATAGTAATTGCCGCACAGGCAGACGCAGACAGCCAGGTGGCTATTGCCGAGGCGGAAGCAAAGGCTATCTCGCTTATCGAAGAACAGCTCCAGAAGAGCCCGAACTATATCAGCTACTTCACAATACAGAGATGGAACGGCATACTTCCGCAGGTAGTGAGCGACGGCGTGAATCCGTTTGTTTCCATTGCTCCTGGTACTGCTTCGGACAATTCCGGCAGCCGCACCTCAGGCGTTCCGTCAATACAGCCTTCATCGGGAAGCACAGCTGAATAAGAACGGGATAAAATTCAAAACGATAGTATGACCTTGCGCACTGAAAATGTGCGTAAGGTTTGTACTGTTTTTTGTTATTGTACGAATATTGCTTCGCTGAGCCGCAGAAGCTTCCGGATTTGATCGCGAAGCGTGTAAAAGTCTTTGGAAAGGGGTCTGGGGTGTCTCCCCCACTGGGGGAGGTGAAGCTTTTGCAAAGCAAAAGCCAGAGAGGAGGCTGACCGACAGACGAACCTTTCTTCAGAAAGGTTTCCCCCGGTCTCAAGCGCAGCCACCTCTCATGCTCTCGAGCGGCAGCGGCCAATCTCACACGGAAGGTACACTATGAATTATAACGAACTTAAGAAAAAAGCACTCAACAGATTTTTTGCGAGATCGAACGATATGCAGAAGAAGGCGATATTCAGGACGAACGGTGCTGTGCTGATAATTGCCGGCGCGGGGAGCGGAAAGACGACCGTGCTCTGTAACAGGATCGCCGATCTGCTGCTGTTCGGAGATGCATACAACAGCAGCTTTGAACCGGGACTTTCAGATGAGGACATGAAGTTCATCGAGGACTATGCTGACGGCAGATATGATACGACACCGGAGGTATCTGAGCGCCTTTCTGCGCTGATCGGACACAACAGGGCAACTCCGTGGAAGATACTTGCGGTGACATTCACCAATAAGGCGGCGGGAGAGCTGAAAGAGCGTCTTGCGGCAATGAACGCGCCTGCTGCTGAGGTGTGGGCATCGACTTTCCATTCCGCCTGTGTGAAGATACTCAGAAGAAGCATCGAAGCGATCGGCTATCAGAAAAACTTTGTCATTTATGATACCGATGACAGCAAGCGCATCATAAAATCCGTTTTTGAGGCTCTGAACATCTCCGAAAAATCATTCAGCCCGAAAGCCGTGATGAACTCTATCTCGCGCGCAAAGGATAAGCTCATAACTCCTGAGAAGTTTCCAGTGCTGAATGAAAGCGGTAAGACGGATTTTCAGCTCGGTGTGATACGCGACATTTACAAAGAATACCAGAGCCGCCTTAAAGCTGCGAATGCTCTTGATTTCGATGACATCATAATGAAGACCGTACAGGTGCTGAAAGCGGATCCGGAAGTCCTCAGATACTGGCAAAACAGGTTTGAATACATAATGGTCGATGAGTACCAGGATACCAATATTGCGCAGTATGAGCTTGTAAAGCTGCTTGCCGGCGGCTGCGGGAATCTCTGTGTTGTCGGGGACGAGGATCAGTCGATCTACCGTTTCAGGGGTGCTACCATTGAAAATATACTCAGCTTTGAGCGTGAATTTGACGCCGAGGTAATAAAGCTGGAACAGAATTACCGCTCCACCACAAATATCCTTGATGCCGCAAACGCCGTTATACGGAACAACACACAGCACAAGGAAAAGAACCTCTGGTCGGATCTCGGCACCGGTGAAAAGATACACGTCTATAAGTTCAGTGATGAACAGAGCGAAGCCGCATTCATCGGAAGCGAGATCCTCAATAACAAGCAGGGCGGAAGCACACTTTCGGACAATGCCGTTCTTTACCGCAACAACGCCCAGTCAAGAAGCGTCGAGCTTGCGCTCGGAAAAATGGGTATCCCGTTCAAGATCGTGGGCGGCACCAAGTTCTACGACCGCAAGGAGATACGCGACGCGATAGCATACCTCAGTGTTATATGCAATCCTTTTGATACAGTCCGTCTCGGGCGCATCATAAATGAACCGAAGCGCGGTATAGGTGATACCACATGGAGTGAGGTCGAGCGAATATCACTGGCTCTCGGGATAAGTCCGATCGAGACGATGGAACGCTGTGACGAGTTTGTTTCCATCTCAAAGAAGGCAAAGGCGCTCAAACCCGTGGCTGCGATGTTCCGCGAGCTGATAAATACCGCAGATGAGCGTGAGATAACCGATATCCTCGAAGATGTCATGGAGCAGTCGGGCTATAACAGTATGCTTCTGACACAGGGCGATGAGGGAATAGGAAGACTCGACAATATCAAAGAACTTAAATCCTCTATGATAACTTTCATGGAGGAAAACGAGAGCAGCAGCCTGTTCGATTATCTTGAGCAGGTGGCATTGATATCCGATCTCGACAGCTATGACACATCATCGGACAAGGTAACGCTCATGACGATGCACGCTGCAAAGGGGCTGGAGTTCGAGAATGTGTATATTGTCGGCGCGGAGGAAAACATCTTCCCGAGCTACAGAAGCCTCGGCGATATGTACGAGCTCGAGGAGGACAGAAGACTCTGCTATGTTGCAATAACAAGAGCAAAGCGAAGACTGTACATCACGACCGCATCTTCGAGACTGCTGTACGGTCAGACTCAGCATAACAAAATGTCAAGATTCATACAGGAGATACCGGGAAATTATATGGAATTCAATGATAAAACTCAGAAGAGCGCACTTTCGGAGCGCACATACGGCGGACGCAAGCAGTCCAGCTATCTTCAGGACAGAGCAGCCGCGCAGGCTGCAAAACAGGCTTCAAAACCCTCGGCTGAAAAATTCTCAGCCGGCGACAGGGTGAACCATAACAAATTCGGCGACGGTACCGTTATCAGCGCAACTCCTATGGGAAATGATACCCTGCTCGAAATAAGCTTTGATTCAAGCGGGACCAAGAAGCTTGCTGCCGCTTTTGCAAAGATAACAAGGATATAGAGCTGAACGTTCATATACGGAAACGTGAAAAGTCGCTTCCTTGCCGAACCGGCAGGAAGGTACGGGATTTTTGTGGAAATGCTCAATAATGGTATCTTAATTTCTACAAATATTATGTAGAAATTTTGAAAAAAATATGGTATAATAAATTGATATATTGTGCCTATGGCAGAAAAGAGATGATCTGAATGGCAGACCCTATGGACGGAACCTTTAATCTTGAGATCGATGATAAATTCATGAATGCGCGTCTGAGCATACCTCCCGCCGTGAACGGAGGCAGAGAAGTCACCGAGGCTATGGTGCGCGAAGCTATGGCTCTGAATGGTATAAGATACAATATTGACCAGGAAGCTTTCAAATCAGCTTTCACGTCAGGAGGACTGAGCGTTCAGATCGCAAAGGGCGACCCGCCGGTTGACGGACGAAACGGTTATCTTGTGTATCATTTTGAACGCAGAAGCGGTGCGCAGATGAAGGCCGATGAGTTCGGAAATGTCGATTTCCGCGACCTCGGACTTATACAGAATATCGAAGAGGGCGTTACCGTTGCGGATATTTTTGCGGAAACTCCCGGCACCCCCGGACGTGACATAAGAGGCGTCGAGATCCCCCAATACCCCGGAAAACCGGCAAAAATAGTCACCGGAAACGGCATCATCCTTTCCCCCGACGGCAGGCACCTTGTTACTGCGCACAGAGGAAACCTCCGCTGGAGCAAGGATCACTTTGTTGTTGACAAGGAGATCAAGGTGTCCGGTGATATCGACCTGTCTATCGGAAATATCGACTTTATCGGTGATATAAATATTCACGGAAATGTAAACGAGGGATTTGTCGTAAAATCAGCCGGAAATATCACTATTGCAGGAAATGTTACCGGCGCAGTCGTTGAGGCTGCCGGAAATATAACCGCAAAGCTCGGTTTCGTAAGTTCAAAGGTAACAGCCGGCGGCGATATCTCGGTGAATTTCGGCGAGAATTCAGAAATAAACTGCGGCGGCACGATCAAGGCGCAGAGCTTTATTGCCTGCACCGTGTCATGTACCGGTCCTCTGCTCGTCCAGGGCGGAAAATCAGTTATCGTAGGCGGCAAATACACCTGCCTTTCAGATATAGAAGTAAATTATCTTGGCTCTGATGCCTATGTACGCACAAATGTGGTTCTCGGAAACATTGCTGTGCTTGCGGAAGAACTGAGCGATCTGAAGAAGAAGCTCAAAGAATATGAGGGTCAGCTGAATCAGCTCGAAATGATCTGTACGACCCTTCAGGAGCAGAAGAAGATCGCCCCGCTGCCTCCCGAAAGAGCGGAAATGCTGAAACGCTCTGTGAAGGCAAAGTTCGGTCACATGGGACTTATAAAGGAAACAAACGACCGGATAGCGGATATCGGGCGTGAGATAGAAAATACGAACGATCTGTGCATAAAGGTAAAGAAGTGCGCGTTCCCCGGGGTCGCGGTAAGAATAAACAACTCGCAGTACGTTGTTGCTTCAAAGACCGGTCCGTGTACGATAAAAATGAATGAAGACAAGGATATAGTTGTCCACTGACGAAAGGAGCAGACCCGGAATGAGCTTCGTTTCGGTAAAGGACGTTTATAAGAGATACCGTATGGGCGAGATCACTATAAACGCCTCGGACGGTATCACATTTGACATAGAAAAGGGAGAACTTGCGATCGTGCTGGGACCTTCGGGTTCCGGGAAGACCACAGTGCTGAATATGCTCGGCGGTATGGATACCATAGACGAGGGAAGCGTGGTAATCGACGGCAATGATATCGCAAGGTATTCCAAAAAAGAACTTATCACATACAGAAGGTATGAGATCGGATTTATTTTTCAGTTCTATAATCTCATACAGAACCTGACGGCAAAAGAGAACGTTGAACTTGCGGCTCAGACCTGCAGGGACTACATTCCGGCCGAGAAAATACTGACACAGGTGGGACTTGAGGACAGAATGGATAACTTTCCGGCTCAGCTTTCGGGCGGAGAGCAGCAGAGAGTGGCTATTGCAAGAGCTCTGGCAAAGAAGCCGAAACTTCTGCTGTGTGACGAACCTACCGGTGCGCTTGACTACAACACCGGAAAGATGATACTGAAGCTTTTGCAGGACACCTGCCGCAGCAGCGGAATGACGGTCATACTTGTAACTCACAATTCTGCGATAGCTCCTATGGCAGACAGAGTCATTCAGCTGAAAAACAGCAAAGTCAGAGATATAACGGTGAATGAAAACCCCACACCGGTCGAGGATATCGAATGGTAAAACGGACGGCTGAGCATATAACGCACGGCTTTCCGTGATCTCAAACGAAAGGTACAAAAAGGATAAATGAGCTTTCTTATTTCAAAGCGAGCCGTTTTCAACCAGAGCGGCGGTACGGATATGTATCAGATGATGTACTCCTTTGCAAGCAAGAAGAATCCTACGGGAGATGAATCTCTTGTTACTGCGGAGGAGATCGACGATGCCAAAAACTACATAACGCTCAACATGGAGGCAATATTCGGCAAAAAGACCGCTTATATACGGTTTTCTCAGCTGCTTCTCGAAAACAACTTCAACGAGCTGTTCCTGAAAGAAAAGCTTATAATCGAAATACCGACATTGCTGCTGGCGGACGCTTCAACATTGCAGAGAGTAATGAGACTCAAGCGTCTCGGATATACGATAGCGCTCTCGGGACTGCTGTATAATGAGGACAACGAAGAACTGTTCAATTTTGCGGATATCCTCAGATTCGACATAAATTCAGACGGCGACGAGATCGCCTATACGGTAAAGAAATGCCACGAACGCGGAAAGCGCGCAATGGCTGACAATGTAGATGAGGCTGAGCATTTCGATTTTGCAAGAGAACTCGACATCGACTATGTGTGCGGAGGATTTTTCTCAAAGCCGGTGCTTGAGACAAAACGCTCTGGCGGACCCATGATAAAGACGTTTCTTGAGATACTCGCACTGCTCTACAGTCCGGATCCGAACATCGAGTATATCTCGGCGGTGATCTCTACCGACCCGGTGCTTACAATAAAACTGCTCAAAGTTATAAACCAGCTCTGCGCCGACAAGGGCAACACAGTCTCTACCGTAAGACAGGCGCTGGTAATGCTCGGAATAGACAGACTCAAAGAGTGGATCTACCTCGTCGGGCTCCAGAGACTCAACAGAAACTCCCCTGCCGAGATACTGCGCCTTGCTCTGTTCAGGGCAAGATTCTGCGAGAGGATATCAAGAAATTCGGGCGGCAGCGTCGGCTCGCGCAGCAATGAAGTATATCTCATGGGACTTATCTCTATCGTTACCGGAAGCCACGATGAAGAAGCACTCCGCAAAGCGCTGAATGACCTGCCTGTATCTTCCGAGATCAAGGAAGGTATCACCGGCGGCGGCGTGTTCGGAGATATCTTCCACCTGTCTTTGTATTATGAGAACGGTGAGTGGGATCAGGTAATGATGTACGCACAGGCGTGCAACATAGACTTACAGGTGCTTGCAAATGAGTATATAGAAGCTCAGAAGTTCGTCAATAAATACGGCAGCTTCGCGTGATGACAGGGAAAACTCTTCTGCGGTGCATCGTGTGAGCATAAATATCCTTTTATGCTTTTGAGAGCATGGCATCAATGCAAGAAATATCGTTCCGGCTTTTATGCGGAGAACGATGAAAAAATTTCTTTTCCCTCTTGACAAAGAGGGAAATTTTGATTATAATAATATAGTCACTGAATTTTTAGGGGAAATTATGCCCTTTTGAGGGCAGCATCGTGACCACTTTGAACATCGTAAAAATATTTAAACGGAGGTAAATTGAAATGAAAAGAACATACCAGCCTAAAAAGCGTCAGAGAAAAATGGAGCATGGCTTCAGAAAGAGAATGAAGACCGCAAACGGCCGCAAGGTACTCGCAAGAAGACGTGCAAAGGGCAGAAAACAGCTGACCTATTGATGAGAGATGGGCGAGTTCTCAAAACGGTACTATACGATTAAAAATGACCGTGAATTCCGGTATCTGTATAAAAAAGGTATCTGCTGTCCGAGTTATGGATTCGTATGCTATTTCAGACAGACAAACAGACGCAGGAACAGATGCGGTATCGTAACAGGCAAAAAGATCGGAGGAGCGGTCATCCGAAATCGTTCAAGACGTGTTATCCGTGAAGCGTTCAGAGTTTTTGACAACGAGCTCTCCGCTGAAACAGATAAGCGTTTTGACTTCATCTTCGTAGCAAGAGAAGCTACCCATGAACTCAAATCAACGAAAATCCTCGGCACCATGCGTGTAAAGCTCAGACCTATGCTGTTCGGTCAGAATAATCCTTCCGGCAGTAAAAAGCCGCCGAATAGCAGCAAAGCTGCAACGTAAGAAAAACAGACCTATGAAATACCTGTTTATTGCACTTATAAAGCTATATAGGATCACAATATCTAAGATCAAGCCGCCTTGCTGCCGGTTTTATCCGACCTGCTCCGCTTATGGGATAGAAGCGATAAGACGGTTCGGCACAGTAAAGGGCGGCTGTTTGACTTTAAAAAGAATTGCAAGATGCAATCCTTTCATCGCCGGAGGATATGACCCGGTCCCGGAAGAATTTTATTTTTTCAGGAAAAACGTACAGAAAGAAAAGATAAATGCAAAAGACGCGTAAGCGGATTTTACTTGTTAAGCGAAAAACAAAGGGTGATAAAATATAAACTGGCTATATACCTTGATCGGAACACCGCTCGGTTACATTATGTGGGTGTGCTATGCTCTCGTACAGAATGTCGGCTGGGCTATCATACTGTTTACACTGATAATGCGCGCGGCAATGTTCCCCATTAACCTGAGACAGCAGAAAAATACTGCGATCTCCCAGCTGTATATGCCCAGAGTAAGGGAAATACAGACAAAATACAGGAACAACAGAGAAAAACAGCAGGAAGAGCTGATGAAGCTCCAGAAGGAGGGCTACAGTCCTACAGGCGGCTGCCTCCCGATGATACTCACATTCCTGATACTTTTCGGTGTCATTGATGTTGTTTACAAGCCGATGACGCACATGGAGCATTTCAGCGGTCAGGATATAACTTCGATAGTTTCCGCCGCAAGAAGTGTCGATGCTGTGCAGACAATGCTCGCAAATACCGAAGATTATAACATTATACTCCAATATCTTGATGATCCTTCGGCTATCACTCTGAAAGAATGGGAAGAACAGGACGCGAACGGCAAGACTGTAAAGGTCAACGACCGTGTTAAACCTACCGACTTAAATGTTGAAAAAGCTAAAAATGAGGTCAGCGAAGCCGATACAAGAGCAGCTCTCACAAAGCTTGAGCCTATCCTTGCAACAATCACTGATAACTCTAACACAGGCAAGTATGCACTTCTGTATGCCAATAACTCGAGACTGTCCGATCCTGTAAGGAGCGCTCTCCAGCAGGTGGTAGTGAACTATGCCGACGGTACACTCTACAGAGAGCTCCGCGCGCTCAACTGCTACTCGAGGAATGATTTCAACAAGAATATCATCATAGAGAACTCCAATATAAATGATGATGTGCGAACAAGGCTCGATAATCTCAGCCACAACATGATATTCCTCGGTATCAATCTTGGTGAGCAGCCGAGATGGGCATTCGACTCACTTATTATAATACCGATCATATCGTTTATATTCTCATTTGCGCAGATACTGATACAGCAGCACCTCATGAACAAGCAGAACCCCGAAATGGCACAGCAGCAGGGCTCGATGAAGATAATAATGCTGATAATGCCGTTCTTCTCATTGTTCATCGTATTCAGTGTTCCTGCCGGTGCGGGTTTCTACTGGTCGATATCGTATCTGTTCGGAATATTGCAGAGTATCATAATGTACCTGTTCTGGCCGGCAGATAAGATCAGAGCAGAAGCTAAGGCTAAGATGGAAGCTGAGGCTGAAAAGAAAGAACAAAGAACAAAAGTCATAACTGTAGATGCCGAAGGTAATACCGTTGAGAAGACAGAGCGTCTGTCCAACCTTTCGCAGAAAGAGATAAAAGAACTGAACAAGAAAAAGCTCGAAGCTGCAAGAAAAGCAGATGCAGAGAAGTACGGCGAGGAATATATCGAATCTACAGACGATGATGACGACATCTGAGAAAGGATACGAACTGATAATGGAAAGAATTTACACCGCTAAGACCGAGGAGGCGGCTAAAGAACAGGCTGTCAACGAATTCCGCGATCTCGGCATAAGCGAAAATGATATCACATTCGAGGTGATCGAGCAGCCGGTAAAAAAGCTTTTCGGCACCAAAGGTGAATACAAAATAAAAGCAACGGCTCCCGAAAGTGCGATTCCGTCAGCAGCTGAAGAAGTTGCGCATGATGCCAAAACGGAAGAAAATGTTTCCGAAACCGCTGTTGTATCGGGAGATATGCCAGAACAGAACATTACCGTCGCTCCTGACGATGTTGATGTTCTTGAGAGCGAGAAGGTAAAGAATGCGGTTTCTTACCTCAAAAAAGTGCTTGATGCGCTGGGACTTGAAAATTACACTATAAATGCAGTTAAGCATGAAGATACGGTTGCACTTGACATTGTGGGCGAGAAGCTGGGCGTTATTATCGGCAGAAGAGGAGAAACTCTCGATGCTCTCCAGTATCTCACCATACTTGCAAGCAACAAGGCCGAGAATTCATACTGCCGTATATCTGTTGACTGTAACGGTTACAGAGAGAAGAGAAAGGAAACTCTTGAAGCTCTTGCCGAAAAGACTGCTCACAGAGTTCTCAAGCAGGGAAGACGTATTACTCTCGAACCTATGAATCCCTATGAAAGACGCATAATCCACAGCAAGGTTGCTACTATAGAAGGTGTTTACAGCAATTCTATAGGTGAGGAGCCTTTCAGAAAAGTTGTTATTTCTTCCAACACCAAGCCTTCATTCAACAGAGGCGACAGAGGTGAAAGGGGCGGCAGAAAAGGCGGCGATCATCGTTCGTTCAATGCCGGCAGAAGCTATAAGCAGTCCTCGGGTTTCTCAACATCGTTTGAGCGTGAATACAGACGCACTCAGACCGAGCCTGTTGAATACTCACAGGAAACAGTGGATATTGAGAAGAACACATCTCTTTACGGAAAAATAGAATTATGACCGATAATACCCGCCGTGCTCACCGCATGAAACGGTGATGCGGCGGATTTTTACTGGGCTGTCGCCAAGTGGTAAGGCAAGGGACTTTGACTCCCTCATCCCGTGGGTTCAAATCCCGCCAGCCCAACCAAAATCCAACCCCGATAAATGGCTGAAAGCGGCTATTTATCGGGGCTTTCTCGCTATCTGACAGCTTAATACTAAGATGAGAATTTCTACTCAGAACTACTCATTTCTACTCAAAACTACCGGTTCATTGCTACCTGATTGCTACCAACTCTCTTGACAATAGAGACTTTCTATGTTATAGGGAACCTCTAAAAACCCATTTGAGAGAAAAATAGCTACTTGCACCGTATAGCTCGTTGCTGCCTTTGTTGCGCACGTCCGCGTGCGCTTTGGGCAGCAAGTCACTGTAT
>ODAI011275577.1_pt1 | contig 17377 bp, 15 predicted proteins | sample 1539321 | NCBI WGS metagenome assembly ODAI01 (sample SAMN02144231, study PRJEB22623) | gut metagenome | biome: sheep rumen | host: Ovis aries | place: New Zealand | reverse complement strand
GTGATGCCGAGGCCCTACATGGAGACCTGGCACAGGCTCAGCGCGACGCAGTGATGAAAAAGTTCCGTGAACGCAATCTGCAGCTGCTGGTAGCTACTGACGTGGCAGCACGAGGCCTTGATGTTAACGACCTCACTCACATCATCAGCTATAGCCTACCCGACGACAACGACATCTACAACCACCGCAGTGGTCGTACGGGGCGTGCTGGCAAGACTGGCATCTCTATTGCCATCATCCACAGCCGGGAGCGCAGCAAGCTACGTCAAATTGAGAAGCACATTGGAAAGGCGTTTGAGCGCCGCGAAGTGCCCAAGGCCGAGGAAATCATCGAGAAACAGCTTTTCAACCTCGCCGACCGTCTCGAGAACGTGGATGTGCGTGAGGAGGAGATTGCTCCCTACCTGCCCAACGTGCTTAAAAAACTCTCGTGGCTCAGCGGTGAGGACGTCATTAAGCGCCTGCTCTCGCTCGAGTTTAACCGAATGCTCGACTACTACAAGAAAGCTCCAGTGCTCGACATCGTGCCCGAAAAGAAAGAGCGCCGTCGTGGCGAGAAACAGCCACGCAACGAGCGCAACCGCAAGCCCAACGGCGAGAAGGACCGTCGCACTGGCGAGGAAGGCTATGACCGCGTATTCATTAATGTGGGCAAGGCCCATGGTTTCTATGCCCCCGACCTTATTCGCCTCATTAACACAAACGCATCGGGCCAGCACATTGGCATTGGACGCATCGACTTGTTGACCAACTATTCGCTATTTGACGTGCAACAGGGAGAAGCCCATAAGGTCATCAACGCACTGCGCAACAGCGAGTTTTACGGCAAGCGACTCTATCTTGAGATTGCCGATGCTCACAAAGACTATGCCGCCATTAGCTTAGAGGGAGAGGTGACGAAAAATCGCGCCGAGCGCAGGCGATTGAAATTTGAGGCAATGGGACGCGAGCAGCATCGACGCAACGAGCGCCGCACCCGTCGCGATGCCGAGCGTGGCTTCAAGGGCCGTGGCAAGAAGAATGAGGAACCTGCCGGCAACTACGACAAGTTCATGAAAAAATCACGCAGAAAGAAATAAGATTGACTTTGAGTGAATAAGAGTAGCTAGGAATGACTAGAAATTCCTAGCTATTCTATTTTATTCCTAGTTTTCGTCCTAAATGGCGAAGGGCAAATTTTAGGTGCCGCAGCATTGTGGGCACAGTGCCGTAGTAGTGGCACATGATGCGGTAGCGCTCCTTGAGCGAGCGTTTGTGATTCTTGGTGGTGAGACCATCGGTAAGGAAACTGATGATTGGTGTGTCGCCCACATAGGCATTGTTGCCACTCTTGCGCAACACCTTAATGCACCAGTCGTAGTCGGCACTGAAGCGGTAGTTCATATCGTAATGAGGGCACAACTCACGGCGTGCGATAAACGCCTGATGGCACACGAGCATTCCATTTTTAAAGCTCTCCCAATCAAGGTGCTCGGGAGCGGTGAGATGGCGCATTCCAACCACTTCTCGGTTTGCATCAACAAGCTGCGTCTGCCCATAAATAACATCGGGCTTGTCTTGTGCTTTCAAAGCGATGTGCGCCAATGTCTCGGCACTAGCAAAAGCATCGCCAGCATTCAAGAAAATGAGGTAATCTCCCTTGGCGCGGTCTATAGCTTTGTTCATCGCATCATAGAGCCCCTTGTCAGGCTCACTCCATACCACAGTTCCCGCTATTGCTGCCTTGCCAACAAGCTGCAGCGTGTCGTCGCTCGAGGCACCATCGATGATGAGATATTCAAAATCACGGAACGATTGCTCTGCCACACTCTTGAGCGTTGGGGGCAGCACTTCGGCCGCATTATAGGTTACTGTTATAATTGAGAAAAGCACGAGAGAACAAATTTATGGATGAATTAACAAGTAAAAGTGAATTGCTACCAACCAAAGATATTTCTAAAAACCACCCAAGCGACTACTACCACTATCAGAATGGCAATACTAATAGGATGATTGAGAGCGTTATCAAAACCAGGCCACCGTTTTTTGAAAATATCGGCAATAAAGTATAGGCCTATCAATGGTAGGGCAACTAGCAACAGAGCATTGTAATGGGCGGCGCTTGCAAAGTCGGCATTGAGCATGGCATGGATGGCGCGTTGAGTGCCACATCCTGGACACTTGAGGCCAAACAGAGAGTAGAAAGGGCACTTGGGAAAGAACTTGCTCAGTTCAGGATTAGATGGATCGTAATAGAAATAGACCCACACTCCCACCAGTACAACGAATGCCGCAAGTACAGTCAGGACTACCCTTTTGGTGCTCATGCAATTAAGCTATGTTGCTGTTAAAAAAGATGGAGTCACACTCCCATTTTCACAAAGCTCATGGCGCACGAAAGCGGCATTGAAATTATACCGAGCATGATAGAAATAATAACCGCCCATGCTCCATAGTCGCTCATTCGTTGAGCTTTCTTATAATTGCCTTCGCGGTAGTATTTCTTAGTCATGAAAGCAAATACAATACCCACTATGCCTGGTAATGAACAGCACAACAATGTCGCAATAATAGCCCAAACCAAATTGGTTGGTGGACAATCAGGAACTTGCTCTGCCTCAACAGGCATAGCTTGCTGAGTAGCATAGGCCTGAGGTCCAGCATAGGGTTCTGCCATTACAGGGCCATTAGCATCATGAATAACATTATCTAGTTCTGGAACCTCATCGGGAATAGAGGCACCATTGGTATCTTGCATTGATGAAGGCAATGTTGCGTCTGGATTGACTACAACTTCTGATTCCTCGTTATCATCCTGAGGCAACTCTGGCACTATTTCGTCAATAATATTGTTGCCATTGAGCATATCGTTAAGCTCAGGGACTGAAGTGATTTTAACCCAGTCGGGGAGGCCGCTATGCCACACATAAGCCGAGTCGTCAAGACCCAACTTTGACAATTCTTCTAACGACATGGGGCCTTGTTGTGTACCTTTAAAATTAATCCAATATTGCCGCATATTATCAATTATTTATAAAACTATTGCAAAGGTAGTAAATAGTTTTTTATTTCTCACTAAAAAGTTGATTGTTTTTTTAAAACAACCATGTAAATGATAGAACATAATGTCATTTCAAAAAAGTTTTGTATATTTGCAACATGATGAAACGCTTAATAATATTATCTTTATCATTGGTCACCTTAGCATTAACACTTGATGCTCGCGTGGTTAGGCCTATAAGACCCCGTCCTGGCCAAGAAGTACCCGGCAAGCCCCAAAAGCTTCACAGCGACAACACCCTCATCATCTTCTATGACAGCAAGAGTGGAAAGAAGACGCTCATGAAAGCTATAAAAAAATATGGCGCTACAGTTATTTACGATTATAAAAACATTAGTTCCATTTCCATAAAGCTGCCCGAAGGCAAGAATGTAGATGAGGCAAAGGCCCACTTCGAAAAAGTGAAAGGCGTAATCCAAGTCGACTATGACAAAATAATGCGAATTATGTAAACAAGTAACAAGTGAGAAGTAACAAGTGAGAAGTAACAAGTAACAAGTGAGAAGTAACAAGTAAATTACAGATGGAAGGTGAAGACATTAAAGTGATAAAGACAAGACAATTCGGCAAAAGAATTATGAGTCTTTATAAGTTTTTATCTAACAAAAAGATAGATGTTATAAGTAGGCAAATTTTGCGTAGTGGAACATCTATTGGCGCTAATGTTTCCGAGTCCGTATTCTCAGAGAGCAGAATTGATTTTAGGCATAAAATAGCTATTGCTTTAAAGGAGACGAACGAAACATTATATTGGTTAGACTTGCTTAATCATGGCGATTATATCACCAATGAACAATATAACTCTTTAAGGGATGATTGTTCTGAAATATTAAAAATTCTTCAAGCAATAATTAAATCATCAAAAAGTAACGATTAAATCTATAATTTCTTTATTACTTATTACTTGATACTTATTACTTCATCTACTTACAAAATATGAAAACAAAGATAATTTTCATTTGCCTGGGTAACATTTGCAGGTCACCGGCTGCTCAGGGAGTGATGCAGCGATTGGTCGAGGAACGTGGAATGGACGACAAGTTTGAGATTGACTCTGCGGGGACCTATAGTGGTCATCATGGCCAACTTCCCGACCCACGCATGCGCCGTCATGCAAGCCGACGTGGCTATAACCTCACCCATCGTGCGCGCCCAATCACAAGCGATGACCTCGACCACTTTGACATTATCGTGGCGATGGATGAGAGCAACCGTCGCAACATCGCCAGCATGTGTGCCACACTTGAGCAGGAGAGGAAAATTGTAATGATGGGTGACTACATCGTGAAGATGCGCGCACACTACGACTATGTGCCAGATCCATATTACGAGGGAGCCGAGGGCTTTGAGTTAGCTCTCGATCTGCTAGAAGATGCGTGCGACAACCTACTTAAAGACATTATCAACAATAAACTATAAATTGCAATGAATATAAACAGAATAAACTCGGCACTCACAACATTGATACTCGCAGCAACAGCATTTTTAGCAAATGCCCAGTCGCCTATCACCGTGCGTTGGGATATGGGCACAAACGATGCCAAGCCTGGCTACTATAGCTCAAAGTTTGTAATCAAGAACGTGAGTGGCAAGCCATTAGACAGCAACTGGATGTTCTTCTTCAACCAGTTCTCAAGACAACTTGAGTTGTCGCCAACATGTCCGCTTGATATTAAGGAAGTGTCTACAACCTACTATCAAGTTAAGCCCAACGAGCGTTATGCCACACTCGCTGCTGGCGATTCGATTGTCGTTGACATGATGATGAAGGGAAAATTCGTGAATCTTTGGTATGCCCCCAATGGTGGCCATGTTGTGCTCGATGGCGACACAAAACATCCCATCCCTGTGGCCATAGAAAGAAGTGAACTAAAAAAGCCTGGACAGTGGAGCGCCACAACCGAATACCCCGATGGTGCTAAAGTTTATGCCTTCAACGAGTTAGTAAACAAGGGGGTGGCAAGTTCTTCTCCTTTTGACATCATTCCTTCGCCTAAACAAGTGTTGCTCAATGACAACGGCGGCGAGGTGCGACTCCCCAACCTGGTGTCGTTCAAAGCTCCTCCATTCATGATGGCACGCAAGCAAGACTTTGGCAAAGTGAAAAATTTCCTATCTAACAACTTGCAATATTACGGCATCCATGTGATGGATGACTGCCCATTTGTGATTGAGGCATGGGTCGACCAGAACATGAGCAATAATAAAGAGTACTATGAGATGCTTGTAACCGATAGCTGCATAGTGATTAACGGCACTACCGATGTAGCAGTGCTCAACGGTGCCAAGACGCTGGTTGCGGCATTAGGCCACACCAAGCGCAACACCTTGCCCTTGTGCAAAATAGTTGATGAACCCGACTTTGCCTATCGTGGGTTCATGATCGACATTGCACGCAATTTTTATGGAGTTGACGAAATCAAGAATCTTATTGATTTGCTTGCACTTTACAAAATAAACACTATTCAATTCCATTTTGCCGATGACGAAGCATGGAGATTAGAGATTCCTGGACTGCCCGAACTCACGCAAGTGGCATCTCGTCGAGGATGTACTCTGAATGAGGTAAAAGACGGATTCCTTGCGCAAATATTTGATGGAAACGGCAATCCTAATGACTTGAGTCAGAGTGCAAATGGTTATCTGACAAAAGAACAATTTGTTGACTTATTGCGCTATGCCCACGCTCGAGGCATAAAGATCATACCTGAAATTGACACTCCGGGACACTCACGCGCTGCAATTGTGGCAATGAAATATCGCTATAACAAAGTTGCCGAGTCCTCACCTAAAAAAGCACAAGAATACATTCTTTGGGACCCTGATGACAAAGGTGGATATAAATCTGTTCAGGCCTATGCCAACAACGTGCTCAATCCTGCTCAAGAAGGGACTTACCGTTTTCTAGAAAAAGTAGTGAATGAGCTCTCAAAAATGTATCGTCAAGCAGACCTTAAACTCGATATTGTCCACCTGGGAGGTGATGAGGTGGCTAGTGGCTGCTGGGACAACAGTCCTGCTGTTAAAGCCCTGATGACAAAGGAGAAAATGAATGACATCCACGCCATGATGGAATATTACATCGACCGTGTTTCGGCAATGCTTGAACGCAAAAGTATCAAAATAGAAGGATGGCAAGAGGTAGCTCTCAATCACAGCGATGAATTCAACAAACGCGTAGCCCCTCGCTTTGCTGGCGTGAACGCTTGGAGCACCATTGGCAGCCGCATCGAAGTACCATATAAAGTAGCCAATGCCGGATATACCACTATCCTGTCAAATGTAGATAATTTCTACATGGATATGGGATACAGTTGGCACCAGTATGAGCAAGGGCTGCACTGGGGCGGAGCTGTCAATGAATTTGACTCTTGGAAAGCTCAACCTTGGAACCTATATGGCGACAATGCCGAAGGCAAAACACAGCTCACCAAGCCCGAGAACATAATAGGTGTACAGGCTCAACTGTGGGGCGAAACTCTGCGCAACTACAGTGAAGTAGAAAATCTTGTAATTCCCAAGATTTTCGGACTTGTGGAACGAGGATGGAACTCCACACCCGATTGGTCTGGCAACGATGAGGCGATGGCTCAATCTCGTGCCAAATATAACATGAACATTGCTACCTGGGAACTGCCTATGCTACACAAACGAGGCTACAATTTCCATGTAGCGCAACCTGGCATCATCCTCAAAGACGGAAAACTCTTAGCCAATGCTCAATATCCTCAGGCACAAATAAGATACACACTAGATGGCAGCGAGCCCACTCTTGCCTCACCACTGTGGACTGCGCCAGTCAAGGTTGATTCAAAATGCACCTTAATTAAAGCCAAGGCATTCTTTTTAGGAAAACAAAGCGTAACAACTTATCTTTTTCTTAAATAGGAAATAAGAAGTAAAAAGTGAGAAGTAGGAAGTGAGGAGTGTGCAGGAATTAGTTTTTTCCTTCACACTTCTTGTTTTGCACTTTATATTTGTATTTATTTGCATTTTTTTTGATAAAAATTTTGTGAATTAATAAATAAAATTTATTTTTGTGAGTTGAATTGTAATTTCAACAAACCATAGAATTGAATTATATAATCAGCGATTTAAATAACGTTATTTACTAATCAATTTTTGTTATCATGAAGAAATTTTTACTTCTCGCAGCTTTCTTTGCTGCTTTGTCGGTAAGTGCACAGGAGTTCACACTTACTGAGGTAACTAGCACTGCCAATGTTCCTGCCGACCGCATGAACAACCGTCAGGGCTTCGGTATGGCTGGCAAGTTCATCGTTATGGACAAGGTGCTTGGCCAAATCAACTTCTACAATCCCGAAGATGGTGCCCTTGAGAACACTCTCACAACTGGCGCTACCGCTTCTTGGCCTGCAGTGACTCGCGACGATGCTGGCAACATCATTGCTCGCGTCGACAACAGCTGGCCAGGCAACTTCATGGCCGACACTACTATCATGAAGATCTTCCCCGCTGACGGCGGCGACCCCATTGATGTTGAGGCCAACATCTTCGCCGATTTTGAGGCTGAGAATGGCCGTTGTGACTTCTTCAGCTTCATCGAGGGCAACGTGATGGACGAGGACGAGGGCGGTATCCTGTGGCTCGTTACAGCCAAGTCTACTGGCATCCTCAAGGTTCCATTCCTGGGTGGCGAAATCGACACCGACCACATCGCTCTGTTCCCAGTTGAGGGCGCTACTCTTGCTCCAACCAGCTCTACCGTAGTTAACCCCTACGTTGCTGCCGACGGCACCAAGCACTACATGCTGTGGACCCGCAATGCCAACGCTGTTGACCTGGTTATGAACGAGACTGAGGACGGCTTCATTGGCACTACTTTCACCCTTCCCAACAAGGGCGCTACCAACGGCTGCTTCCCATTCACCTTCGGTGGTAAAGACCTGGTTATCTACACCACTCTGCCTAACTATGGCAACGCTTGGGCTATCGCTGAGAAGAACGCCGAGGAGCCCATTGCAGTGGTACCCGAGATCCCTGGCTACGTTACTAACGGCTTCCAGAGCAACTGGCTCAACGCCGAGCTTGTTAACGAGCACAAGGCTATCATCTATCAGTACTTCCCTGGCAACTACTTCAAGACTTATGAGTTGACTATCCCAGGTGGCGAAGAGCACACTTATGCCGTTTGCGGTGCTCCTGCAGCTCTGTTTGGCATGGAGAACGATTGGGATCCAGCAGCTGCTCCCGAGATGGCTCTCAACGAGGAAAGCGGTCTCTACTGGTGGACAAGCGAGCCAACTTATCTAAGTGGCAATGTTGAGTTCAAGGTTGTTCAAGACCACGCTTGGGACGTATGCTATCCCGAGAACAATTATGTGGTAAATGTTGAGGCTCCAGGTGAGTACATTCTCAATGTAACTTACAACCCAGAGAACAACGAGGTTAACGCATATCTCACCGGGGAAACACAGCAACCTAAGGTTTACATCATTGGTGAGGTTAATGGTAACGGCTGGGCAACTAACGTAGGTGTTGAGATGGAAACTGAGGATGACAACATTTTCACTTCTATTGTAACTCTTGATCGTCCTGACAAGGATGATGTTCAGTACTGCTACTTCAGCTTCGCTACTAAGCTGATGGAAGCTGCCGACGACTGGAACGGTCTTGCACCTTACCGCTTCGGCGCTGTTTCAGAGGCAACTGCCGACAATCCTAACGGCGACTTCCAGTTCTTCCCCGAAATGGATGGACAACCTCTGCAACTCACATTCAACAACGGCCATGCATTCATGGTTCCTGAAGGAGAGTATAAACTCACTGTTAACTTGGAGGAAATGACTCTAATTATTGAAAATCAAGCTACAGGAATCGAGAATCTGAACACCGATGTTAAGGTCGACAATGCATGGTACAATATGGCTGGCCAGAAGTTCAACGGCATGCCAAGCGTTCCTGGTATCTACATCAACAATGGCAAAAAGGTTATCATTAAGTAATCTACTGCCATAATCAATCTAAAAGTGGACTCACGCTCGAGTCCACTTTTTTTATATTTAAATACTATTACACCCTTTTTCTCGTTATAATAATTAATGAGAAATATAATTATCAAGATAGCCATGTTGCTGGTTGCGCTGGTAGCCACATCAATGGCGATGCAAGGACAAATTAAGATAAGTGGCACGGTGGTCGATGAACAAGACCAACCGGTTGAGTTTGCTGCTGTGCGCATCAGCGGCACCATGCTGGGTGTGAACACCGACCTAAACGGAAGATATGAGATTTCGGTACCTGAGAAAGATACAATCGAGGTTGTATTCTCATGTATGGGCTACAGCGAAGTGAAGCGCCGCTTAATAAAACCTGTAAGTCCTGTTGTTCTTAGCCCCAAGCTCTACAAAAAAAGTGTTGAACTGCAAGAGATTCAAGTAACTGAATATAAAAAGCAGACCAACACCATGCAGGACATCGACATCGAAGTGGCCAAGATGACTCCAAGCGCCAGCGGCAATACCGTTGAAAACGTTATTACAACGCAGGCTGGTGTGAGCAGCAAGAATGAGATGAGTGCCCAGTATATGGTGCGAGGTGGCACCTATGACGAGAATAGTGTCTACATTAACGGCATTGAGGTTTACCGCCCACAGTTGATTACCAATGGCCAACAGGAGGGATTGAGTATCATCAACGGAGACATGGTGCAAAAGGTAAACTTCTCGACTGGTGGATTCAACGCCGAGTACAGCGACAAAATGTCAAGTGTGCTCGATATCACCTACAAGGAGCCACAATCATTTGAGGGCAGCATCAGTGCCAGTCTGCAAGGTGGCACACTAACCCTGGGCCACAGCACTAGCAAGTTCTCGCAGATGCATGGCGTGCGCTACAAACGCAACTCGTCGATGCTTGGCTCACTGGAATCGAAAGGTGAGTATGACCCACAGTTCTTTGACTATCAAACTCACATTGTTTTCAAGCCCAGCAAGAAGTTCAAGGTGTCGCTGCTTGGCAACGTGTCGCTCAATGACTATCGATTCACCCCCGCCAACCGTGAGACGAGCTTTGGCACTTCGACTAACGCAAAATCATTCCTCGTATATTTCGACGGACAGGAGAAAGATAAATTCCACACCTACTTCGGTGCTTTGCAGTTCAACTACAAGTTTAACGACAAGGGCACCGACCTCACGCTCACTGGCTCGGCTTACCGAACCGATGAGCTGGTAGCCTATGACATCCACGGTGAGTACTGGCTCGACCAAGCCGGAACTAGCGGTGAGGGAAGTGTAGGAGGTGAGCTGGGTGTAGGCAAATATCACGAGCACGCACGCAATCGCTTGAAAATAAACGTTTACAGCGCATCTATCAAGGGAAATATTGGTCTCAACAAGAATAATATCAGCTACGGCATACAGCTGCGCCACGATGTGTTCTACGAGCGTTCACGCGAGTGGCAGTGGCGTGACTCGGCAGGTTACTCGTTGCCTCACATTCCCGACGAGGTGAATGTTATCTACAACATGAGTTCTAAGAATGACCTTAGTACTAACCGCATCTCGGCATTCGTGCAAGACACCTATCGCGCCTACACTGGAGCTGGTGCATTCACCTTCAACGTGGGTGTGCGTTACAGCTATTGGGACTTCAACAAGGAATCGCTCATCTCTCCTCGCTTCAGCATCGGCTATGTGCCTGAGCGAAACAATCGCTTCGCATTGCGATTGGCAGGAGGTCTCTACTACCAGGCACCATTCTACAAGGAATATCGCATTCAGTCAATTGATGAAAACGGAAACGCGATCATCACGCTTAACCGTGACATCAAGTCGCAACGAAGCATCCATGTGATTCTAGGCGGCGACTACTCATTCCGAGCTCTAAACCGCCCATTCAAGCTCACGTCCGAGATTTACTACAAGAATCTGAGCAACATGATTCCATATGAGGTCGACAACTTGAAGATGAACTATAGCGGCGTGAACTCGTCAAAAGGCTACATAGCTGGCATCGACTTCAAAATCTTTGGACAGTTTGTTGAGGGAACCGACTCGTGGATAAGCTTCTCGCTCATGAAAACACAGGAGGAGCTCAATGGCGTGAAAGTGCCACTGCCTACCGACCAGCGATATAGCGTGGCAATTTTCTTCACCGACTACTTCCCCAAGTTCCCACGCATCAAGTTCAGCCTCAAGGGCATAATAAGCGATGGACTTCCCACTACAGCCCCACTGCGCACACGCGACGAGGGGTACTTCCGTCAGCCAGCCTACAAGCGTGTTGACGTTGGCGTTTCTTATTTGCTCTTAGGTGAAGGTCACAAACCAGCCTCTGGCTTCTTCAGCCACTTCAAGAGCATTTGGCTCGGGCTTGACGTGTTCAACCTGCTTGACATCAGCAACGTGAGCAGCTACTATTGGGTAACCGACGTGAACCGCATTCAATATGCCGTGCCCAACTACCTTACCCGCCGACAGTTCAATGTGCGCTTGCAGGTGAACTTCTAAAAAAACGTGCATAAAATGCCGTTTTTACATACAAAATCACTAACTTTGTGCAGAATAAAAAACAAATCATAAAAACATTAACACGTTAAATCTAGAAACATTATGAAACCCTATGTAATTGGTATCGACATGGGCGGCACCAACACCGCTTTTGGAATCGTGGACGCGCGCGGCACAGTTATCGCCAGCAGCTCCATCAAGACTGGTAAGCACTCGAAGATTGAAGACTATATCAACGAGCTCCACACCGAAATCAGCCGTATTATAGCAGCTAATGATGCCGAAGGTAAAATCAACGGCATCGGTATTGGCGCCCCTAACGCCAACTACTTCACTGGCGTGATTGAAGACGGTGTTAACCTGCCTTGGCCCACTCCAATACCCCTTGCCGACCTCATCAGCAAGAAGTTTGGCATTCCTTGCCTTATCACCAACGACGCCAACGCAGCAGCCATCGGCGAGATGACCTATGGCGCAGCACGTGGCCTCAAGGATTTCATCATGATCACCTTGGGCACGGGTGTTGGTAGCGGCATCGTGGTAAACGGACAAATGGTGTATGGCCACGACGGATTTGCAGGTGAGCTTGGCCACGTAATCATGAAGCGCAACAATGGTCGCATGTGCGGTTGCGGACGCACTGGCTGCCTCGAGGCTTATTGCTCGGCTACAGGTGTGGCACGCACAGCACGCGAGTTCCTTGAGATTCGCGACGACAAGTCTCTGCTTCGCGAATACGACATCGACAACATCACCTCTAAAGACGTGTATGACTGCGCTGTCAAGGGCGACAAACTGGCTCTCGATATCTTCAACTACACTGGAACTATCCTGGGTGAAGCACTTGCCGACTTCGTTACCTTCTCGAGCCCAGAGGCATTCGTTATCTTTGGCGGCTTGACCAAGAGTGGCGACTACATCATGAACCCAATTCGCGAGGCCTTCGACAAGAACATCATGAAGGTCTTCAAGGGCAAAGTGAAAATCCTTATCAGCGAGCTCAAAGAGAGCGACGCCGCCGTGCTTGGAGCATCGGCCCTCGGCTGGGAAATCAAGGAAGATTGAATTCATAAGTGTTTTTTTAAATGCTAAGCGCACGCGCTTAGGAATCAACAATTGGGGTTGCAATTTATATGTAACCCCAATTTATATCGTTTTTATGTAGCATCACATCCATTTGTATATAAATATATTATTTTTAAGAGATTCACGAGCAACTCAATGTCAGCAAAAAAACATTCACCACATTCTCTCAACAAACAATTGCGCTATTATTGAAAAAGCATTACTTTTGCATGCCGTAACTAACCACGGTAAAAAAATCAACGCTCCAATCACGGTCACACAATAGTTTCCTTGTCGCACCAAGCAACCACGTCACATTATTGTGAATCGGCCCATTGTTACATCATCAACTACTCAATGAAACTATATTATAAATATTTCGACATATTCAAGTTCATTTGTTGCATGTTGGTTCCCCTCTCCCACCTGCTTTCAAATGATACAGTTAAACTCGGAGATTGGCTGGTGCATGCAAGAGACATTGATTTGCCCATGTTTGTCACCATCTCGTCGTTGCTCTTCTGGAGTCGTTTTCAATGGCACGACAAGGAAAAATCAAGAAAGCAGCTACGGCATTATATTGGACGACTATTGGTGCTGATAATAGCATGGTCAATAGTCTTATTGCCGTTTTGGCTACATAGATTCATTGAGACTTATCCCGACAATTGGTTGTCATATATCGTCCCCAAGTTAATGCTCTATGGTGGCTGTCGTGGAGGATATTTCATTATGTCGCTCATTTATGGCAGCGCTATAATCTATCTGCTCCATCGCTACTTAGGCAAGATGATTCCTTTCCTGCTCACATTAATTGTCCAAACCTATTATAACCTTGCTGCCGAAGGTATTATTGATGATTATCTCGGCGCTTGCATCAAGATTGGCATTTTCGACACCAACTACTTGTGCTTCAAATTCCTATTCTACATGGAAGCGTGCGTTTGGTTTATTCCATGGGTTGCCGGCAAGCTGAAAAAAGTCAACGCCGAGTGGGGACTATGGATATCGCTTGCAGCGTTTGTGGCGATATGTGCCGTGCCTGGCGACCTGGTGAGCTATATATCGACATCATGCTTTGTTATTCTCCTGTGCGCTTTCATGCTTAACTTGCAAGTGAAGCAGTTACCATCGTGGTCAATAATGTTGCGCAACATGAGCATATGCATTTTCTTCATCCATTTTGTGGTTATCGATTATGGCGAGCGTATATTAAGGCATTTCACTGGCATTAAACTTGCTGACTATGGACCTTTCATAGAGTATGTCATCGTAATGTCAATTACAGTTCCACTGGCTTACCTAATCGCCGGTCCTTTAGCGCAACGCATCCAATTAATCAAGAAATGGCTATTGTAGAAGTAGTCACCAGCGAACTCTAAATATAGGGATAAGTAACGTTATACAGATACAATGCATGGGCGGGCATTGAGGTGCCGGCTGCGCAACGGTCTTTCTTCTCGATAATGCGGCAGAAGTCTTCTACCGAGATTTTGTGCATCCCCACGTCAACGAGCGTGCCCACGATGGCACGCACCATGTTGCGCAGGAAACGGTCGGCAGTGATGGTAAACACCCACTGCTCCACATTGGTGTCGATGCTCTCGCACCGCTGCCAGTGAGCCTCAGTAATGTGACAATTGTTGGTCTTTACATCGGTGTGGAGTTTGCTGAATGATGTGAAATCCTCATAGTCAAGCAATCGCTTTGCCGCCTCGTTCATCTGCTCGAAATCAAGCTTGGGATTGCATTGCCAGCTGGTGGCGCGCAGCAGCGGCGACTTGCCAGTGTGGGCCAGGTAATGATAGGTGCGGCTAGTGGCATCAAATCGAGCATGGGCCGTGTCATCTACCGGAATCACCTCATAGATGGCGATATCGGGAGGAAGAATGCCGTTGAGGCTTCGTGCAAGCAGTCTCAAATCGGTTATAGGTTTCTCGGTGTCGAAATGGGCATACATCGTGGTGGCATTCACTCCAGCATCGGTGCGCCCAGCGCCAGTTATGGGCGTGTCGCGTCGCAGCACCATAGCAAGCGCCTTCTCTATGGTCTCTTGCACGCTCACATCATGCGGCTGCACTTGCCAACCGTGATAAGCAGCTCCTTGATAGGACAATTTAAGGAAATACCTCATTTCACTTTTTCAATAAGAACATAAATGGCACATCGAGACGCTCGGCCCAGAACGTCTCCATGTGTTTGTGTCCCTCATAGAGGTAATAAACGAAGTGAGCACTATCCCACCCCAAGCCGCTGATTACTGCGTTCAACTTGTTCTGATAAGGGCGGTAAGTGTCATCGAGTTCAACTGTTCCGCCGTCAAAATATAGCAGGCAGCTGTTGGCCTTAGGCAGATGTTCCTTCACATACTCGCGAAGTCCCTCCGACCAATATTCGCTCTTGAACTTGGGATCAAAGAAGTTCATTGACAAGTGGGTCGACATACAAACTGCGCCACCAAACACCTCAGGATAGTTGCACAAGGCATAGAGCGATATAAGTCCACCCATGCTTGAACCCATCACGAAGGTGTGTTCTCGCGAGGTAAGAGGCTTGTAATGGCTATCTATAAAGGGTTTCACTTCTTCAACTAGGAAACGGAGATATTCATCACCCTTGTATGCACTAACATCAATGCCTTCGCGCTGATTTTCAGGCACCTTCTCATAGCAACGAGTAGGGAAATAATCGTTAAGGCGATTACTGGTGTTGTCGATGCCCACCACGATGCATCGTCTCACCTTGCCCTCGGCGATGAGGCGTCCCATCACTTCATCAACCTGCCATTCTTGCTTGTTCCAGGTGGTTGTGGCATCAAAGAGCATCTGCCCATCGTGCATATATAGCACATCACAAGGCTCCCCAATAGTGTAACCATCGGGCAACCACACTGTTACATTGCGACTCGTTATATACTGAGACTTAAAGTCGGGATAAAACTCCAAGCTGCCTGAGCTCACTTTTTGAGTTGGTTGAGATGGTGCTTGAGCTGGCAATTGAGCCATGGCAACCATAGCACTCATCAGCACTGCCACAACAGCTAAAATCTTCGTTTTCATAGTTTTTATATTTATTTCTTGCAAAAATAGTAAAATTCTATTATTTTTGCACTATCTACTAAATAAAAAGGTTTGAATAATTATGAAAGACAATCAGTCACGCCGAGATTTCATAAAGCGACTAGCAGCTCTAGTAGCAGCTGGAGTGGTGTCGCCATCGCTATTCTTTGGAGCAAAAGAAGGTTTTGAGGCCAATGCCACACCATCGGGATTAGGAGCTTGTTCTTCTTCCTATACCTGCACTGGAGGCAGTGGCAAGTGTGGCTCATCTTACAGCTGCTCAGGGCAAGGTGCCAATGGCAGCGGCAAATGCGGAGCTTCCTACGAATGCTCGGGTGGAGGCGGCAAATGTGGCTCGTCATATAGCTGCTCAGGACAAGGCGCTGGCGGCCAAGGAAAGTGCGGAGCATCCTACGAATGCTCGGGCGGTGGAGGCAAGTGTGGTTCCTCCTATAGCTGCTCAGGACAAGGCAGTGGTCAAGGCAACAGCTATGGTAGCAGCAAGTGCGGCGGGTCCTATGAGTGCTCGGGTGGTGGCGGCAAATGTGGCAGCAGCTACAGCTGCGCTGGTCAGGGTGCTGGCGGCCAAGGCAAATGTGGAGGCTCCTACGAATGTGCCGGTGGAGGTGGTAAGTGTGGCAGCAGCTACAGCTGCGCTGGCCAGGGCGCTGGTGGCCAAGGCAAGTGCGGTGCCTCCTATGAATGTGCTGGTGGTGGCGGCAAGTGCGGTTCATCTTACAACTGCAGCGGACAATGAGCCCCACCCCTCACTGCTTGCCAGCCGATGTCCAAGTTATAGAGCGCAACGGCAAGTATATCTATATTAACCCTCAACTTCCTGCCTGGATTGTCACTAACGACCTGGGCAATATGGTCATGTCGCTTTTTGACGGCACCAATAGTGTCGACGACATTATTAACACATGTGTCGATGCTCTAGGCGAGGATAAACGTAGCCAGTTGAGTGCATTCTGCGACTATGTGCTAAAATCGGGCGTAATGGGCAACATCAAGCCTCAGGAGCACTATCGCGACACAAGCCTTCACAGCGTGCATCTATCGCTCTCAAGCAACTGCAACCTGCATTGCAAGTATTGCTATGCTGCCGAGCGGGTAGAGAGCAAGCATGAGCGCCTATCTCTCACACAATATGAAAGCATTATTGACCAACTGTGCGGCATCTCTAACGATATCACATTCACTATCACAGGCGGTGAGCCATTGCTCAACCCACTGTGGCGACCCATAGCCCAACACATAAAATCAAGGGGCTGCACACTGTTCCTGCTTTCAAACGGCTTATTGATAAATGAAAAAAACATTGATTTCATAAAGCACAATTTCGACCTTGTGACACTGAGCATCGACGGTCCCACCCGCGAGAGCCACATGCTCACACGAGGCGACAACTATGACGCAGTGATGCGTGCGGTTGACCTGCTAGAGAAGCATGAGGTGAGCTTCACACTCTCAATGACAGTCACTCGACTCAATATCGACCAAGTGGAGCCTATGGCAAAAAGATTTGGCTCAAGGCTCAATTTTGCTCCGCTATTTCCAGTGTCAGACCTTGCCAACGACGAGTTGTCGATAACTGGTGAGCAATACTATCAAGCTTTATCACAAGCCTTTGGCGTGGAACCACTGAGCTATTGCGAGGCGTCGCTCGACATGTCAAAGCAGTTAAAAAACCTCAAGTGCGCCATTGGCGACAACGAAATCAGCATCTCGGCCACAGG